>WLWD01000497.1_pt1 | contig 58307 bp, 28 predicted proteins | sample 6712731 | NCBI WGS metagenome assembly WLWD01 (sample SAMN12718690, study PRJNA576275) | sponge metagenome | isolation source: marine sponge | host: Mycale hentscheli | place: New Zealand: South Island, Marlborough, Capsize Point | collected 2014-11-01 | reverse complement strand
CCATAGCAACCATATATCACTAAACAGACCAAGAGTTTGGGATTCCACTCATTTTTTGATTGAGAAAATTGAATAATATTTAGGCCATCTACTAATACTTCCAAAAAAAATTTTTTTTCCCCAAAAAAATCCACTTTTCCCATCAATAAAAAAATAAAATAGAATAGAAATAATATTGTTTGATGCATTATATACCAATATTATATTAGTTCAACAATAAAATATGTTGTTTGTTGTGTGTGGTGCTGATTGTGATCATGTAGGAGACATCTATGAGTGTCCACAAGGAACATATGCCATCGGACGTCGAGCTCCACTACAAAACAATTTCATATACACAAAAACACAGACAACAAAGATATTTGTAATACAAACAACAAATTATTCATGCTCCTACATAATTGCAACTTTATGATGTATTGTATGCGGTTTCATACAGAATTTTTGTTTGGGGGGGAGGGGGGGGGCTTCGAGTATACTTCGCCAAACTCATTTTTTGGAACCTACACTACTTTGATGCACATCTTTGCATATACTTCACACTGATGATCAGTGTTCGATCCTATGCACTAAACGGCTCAGTAATGATAGGAACATAATGGGATACAATATCAGACCAAAATAATGCTTCCAAAATGTTATTTCTATTCAACTCCCAAAATTCTAGGTGGGGATTCCAGGGCTAGCCTCCCACTGTATGACCGAAAAAGACCCCCCGAGTTTGTTCTCTCGTAAGTTGAATTTCATGTGTGTGTGTGTGTACACCAGTCAATTTATGTATAATAAATTATGCATTTATTTTTATGATCTGTATTCACCTGTAGCTTCTTTTTTCTTGTGTGTGTGTGTGTGTGCATGCATTGGTGGAAAGAGAGAGAGCAACCATGAACAAACAGTATGTGGCACTTCCGGATCCAACCTGAGCATAGGCATAGTAGTCATGATCCAAAAAAATCCAGAGTTCCCTCCCAGGTTGTATACGGAAGCGCCACATACTGTTTGTCCACGGTTGCTCTCTCTCATTCCACAAATGCATGCACACACATACACACACACACACACGCTAGAAAAAGGAAGATACAGGTGAATACAGATCATAAAAATAAATGTATAATATAAATTAACTCCGAGTTCGTCTCCTCCCCGGTTAGATCTGGAAGCGCCAGAATAACATTTCAACTCCACGCACACACATATACATTGAGTGTGAAGCTCCACTACAACACCACAAAAACACAGACAATGACAACGACAATAACAATACATTTATTACAACTTTTGGGATGTTCAGGGAGGGGGGGGGAGGGGGGGAGGGGGGGAGCAGCCACAAATCTAAACGTCTGTGGTCCTTCACACAAAAGATTATGGAATATCAATGGGTGTGTTGTCCTCTTTCTTCCACTCTCCCCCTACCTCATCCACCCAACTCTTCTTCTTCGTTTCCTGCCTTCTCCGACCGCCAGGACGTCCAGAACTCGGAGCAGGAAGAACTGCTTCCTCTTATTCATCACTGGAACCTGCTGCCTATTCGTGTCTCATCATTGGAAGACTCAGGCCCGGTATCCTCTCCTTCATCACTGGAAGACTCTGCTCCTGTCGCCTCATCTGCGTAATCGGGTCGGTGACTGCATTCACATCTGGTCCTAGTAGTATATGTGATTTTTAAAAATTTAATTTTTTTGAAAATTTGAAATTGTTCAAAAAACCACAAGCCACTTTCAAATCTCAAAACTCAATGATATATATTATAGCTAAACAGCTTACTCTATCTCAATATAGCTATAAATAAATCCTTTCCACAACAGAAGCTTGCTATTTTTCAAGAGAAAGACAAGAGAAAGACAAGCTTACCTCGATTATCTTCTTGACTCCCATTGTCAGTATCAGAGTTGATGGGGTCTGGTCCACCAACCCTGATACAGGGCCTCCTATAGCCCTAGATGTCGTCTCCCTTCTCTCCGCTTGATCCAGAGTCGCTAGAGTCAGCATCAAGCAAGTCTAAAACTTGCACCGCAATGTAACTTGTAGACACCATCTTCCAAAAAATGACTTTGAAAATTTTTTTTTGCATAGTTACCGGGGTCACACGACATGCTCACTTTTTTCCTATGATGTAATAAGCATTACCTAAGACTGTACGTAATAGGGAGGCCCCCAGTTGAACTGCAATTTTATAAAAAATGGAGAAGACAGTAAGTCAAACCGCAAAGTCTTGGTCGGCAAAGAAACGGTTGTTTCAATGTGTTATGGAAGGCTAATGAGCTCAAGCAATTTTTCGCTGATTCTACAAAGCTCTGGAGATGACTGGATCCATAAATGAAGCTGCTGTGAAGAAGGTAACTTTTTTATTTAATTCGACGGAGAACCGATGTTGTTGTTTTTTTGCCAAGGAAGAAATAAACGCAACTTCTGTGAGGTACTGTCGAAGCAGTCCTGGCTGAAAACTATTTTAGATGCTTCTCCAATGCATTGGGCACATGTGTATGCAATCTGAAGGTTCTAGCTATAAAGTAACTATTTTTTTAAATTCAGAGAAGCCGACCGGTCTTCACCCGCTTTAAAGCGGGATCCGGAACGAAAGGGTTAACAAACATCAACAAGCTGCTAACAAATTGTTTGCTAATGATACATAATGAAGTCCACAAGCCAGCAGTCCAATCAATGCAGATACAGGAAGTGCTACATAGAGTACATTCCTTTTAAACCACAGCAAGGTGTAGATCAAATTCAGAGCACTTTGAGGTTTTGTAATTACACTGTCTATAATAGAGTGTAGTTTTTCTTCTTTCTAGCAAGATAAATCTTGTGTCTCTTTCCTGAACCTCGCAGTAGAAGTGATTCAGAGAATTCTAAAATGGCTTTAGGAGAATGACTGTAGTAAATTTGAGCAAAATTGTTTCCACAGCTGTGGCTTATATACCATTCTGTAGCACTATAAATGCTCTGAAAATTTATACTAAAAATTTTACTATTAGACCAGCTTGCCACTACACTCTAGATACCTAACAATTATAAGCTTGAAGAGACAGACATGTCATAATGATGGTTGAGGATGAGCAGCATAGGATATGTATTCTTCAAATGATAAAGAATCAGACAAGATTGTTTAACTTTAGATAACTGACTGTTCTTGACATTTTCTCATTCATTACTTCTATAGCTCCTTAACATGTACTGATATGTATCCTCACAAGTATTCATGCAGTACTCACTTATTTTCACCAAATTTTAGGCTACATTGGGCAGATTTTGAATGTAGCAGCAAGACCCTCTGATAGTAAATTTGTGCTACAAAATGGTATAAAAATCACAGCTATCTGTGTGGGAAAACAATTCTACCATAATTTAACACAGCCATTATTCTAAAGCCATTTTAAGAGATCTCAAGAAGCACTTTTACCACGAGCTTCCGGAAAGTTTCACAGATGACAGACTTATATTGTTAGAAAGAAGAAAAGCTACTGTATCCAGACAGCGTAAATCTTATAAAACCTCAAAGTGCTCAGAATTTAACCTACACCTTGCAAAAGATAAAGAAAAGTTGTGGTTAATAATTGTACAATCAAATTTACTCATGTAGTACTTCATGTATGTGCATTAAATGTATTGTTTTTGAACTGCTGGATTGTTGACTGAACAAACTAATTTGATTTCATGCATGAAATTGTGTAATAATTATAAAGAGATTAGATTTAATATACTTAATTAGATCTATGAAAAGTATAACTTAACTTAAACTATTTAACTAGTTCTAGAAATAGAATTGACTGAAATAATCAAAGTTCTTTACAGGTGAACTTTTAGCCACCAATTATTAGGGAATTGTACATGATCCAATAATAACAATTATTAGGAACTACTAAATTAATTTTAGTTTAAACAATAAACTTTTTTTTTTTAAAAGATTATTTCTTATGTTCACCAGCTAAGTGTATTTACTTCTATATAGCTATTATTATTTGAGCTATACTATAATGTGATCTTACCTGTTGCCAACTCTGTGCTCGTACATCAAGACACCAAACATCACTTGAAGCCTTGCCATCATGTCCACCAGCTACTAATAACTGTGGATTGTTGTTGTTATAATCAAGACAAACAGCAGCATGATAACTTCTTGGAGATGGTTGTGGTGCTCCATGTATAAGTTTTGTAAAACACTATTAGTACAAGAATATAATGTACAATCAAACAAATACTTTACAATAATAATATATTAATAGAAGAACTGAAACACTTCTTCATGCCTAACTAAATATTATAACAATAATAACATGTAATGTGTTTTGCTGCCACCTGAGTAAGTCCAATGACAGTATATACAGTGCTTAGAAGAGATTTTTAATGCTCGTAGTTTTACTAACTAAAGTAATCAAGCAGTCTATGCTTGATCTGCCTGAATAGAATAAAAATAATGTGCAGTGATAAGAATGTGCAATGATATAAAATACAACAAAATGAACAATAATCTATATCAGTTAAACATTTCTGGTTTCATGACAACGTGTGTATGTTGCTGTCAGGATAGTTTCCTGACAACATGCATCATATAGTTGCTACAATAATGTAAGCATAAAAGAGTTTCAGAGTATAAAAGTGAACACAAACATTAGTAGTCACGTTAAATCATCAGAAATGTTTGAGTCAGGAAACGTTATGTCTTAATAGGATCATTAAAGTGGTTCATCAATAAATAAAATAAAAAAATTATTATTCCACCCTAGATATCTTCACAATGATATGTTTAGGTACATGACCTGTGAAATAACTCTTAATATTTCACCCTGTTGCTGTACTGCCAGGCTTATTACCCTTGTAGTTATAGCAACTGGCTGAATTTGTCAATTTTCTTGGTTTTTTAAGCTACCTTCCTCTTGTGTAGCTACTCTACCCATGTTAGAGAAGCTGCTAAAAGAGGTGGCGGGGCTACTAACTACAGTAGTGAAGATATCTAGTGTGGAATAAACAACATATTACACTCAGCAGAGTGACATGGCGGCTTGATATTTCATTCCCTCTGGCACTTCAAAATAAATTAGCCAGGTCATGAAATATTTCACCATATCATACTCTAACTCATGTAATAATTACTGTATACTAGATAATGTACTACTACATGCACTAATAGATTTTTCTCAAGTCTTTTATGCCTCATTCCTACATTAACATAAATCTACTTACCCTATGTAAGCAGCTTAAGCTAAAAATATTGTTTGAACCGAAGTACAACAAATACTCTCTGCAAGTGCAGCTGCCTAGAGACCTATATAAAAATACTACATGTCTTTGTACTTTATACAGTGTACTCTCTCCCTCCCTGTTTTTTAAATTCTATTGCTGCTTAGCAATGGCCAGTTGCAACTTACTAGTCTCTTCAATGAGAACTCATCCAGGTCAATGAGAATTTATACACTAAATTATAAAAATATTTGCTTTTTTATTTAGTTCCATATAGAAAGTTTTAATAAATGGACACTCCACTAAATTACTCGTCATTTTAATTAAGTGGCCAATTAACCTTAATTCCTGTGTTCCATGAAATCCCCTCCATCTTAACAAACTCACTAGATAGAAACTTGCAATAAAGGAATAAAAATACTTTTGACAGCCCGTGCTGCGACTATCTTTAGTCTGAACTAAGATAGTGTGCATACTAAATATATTATTATTTCTAGTCCTCTCTCAGTATGCAATTCATATAAACACTGAGTCTGCAGCACAAACAATTTAAAGCTTTTACATTTACAGCCATGTGCTAATCCTTTTCTAATGTATTTATTTGACATACACAAAAAGTTTACATTGTACATATGTACTGGCAGATGAATGCTATCATTTGTGTATCATATTGCTTAATTTCTGCACATATACATTTTGACTATCCTCATATTATCAATACAATTACAATGATTGAGAGAATACAACAATTCTTACCATCTGTGTCAAGTCTATGAGGTAAGTGTCATTGAGGTTACTAGTACCATCCCATCCACCAAACAAGACTGCATGTGTAGGACTAATGCAGGTGACTGTAAAACCAAATCTAGGAGAAGGTCTACTTCCAGTGATCAAGGGAGAAGACCATGTACCTAAATAAAAATAGCAATGTAATATTGATTTGTTAAGTTATATTAGGATATCTATTTTATGAAGGTTTCAAATGTCATTTACATAAATTTAGAGCTGCTTTATATGTAGTAATTATTATACCAGTTATATTTCTAAAGTATCGTATTTATTGTTAGTAGTAATTTACCAAAGTTTAAATTTTTGGGTTGATATTATTGGAGTAATAAGAATGACTTTTATTATGTTAGTACAAGTACAAACAATAAATGCCTGATTTTATATAAATAATATAATTAATATAAATACTCTATATAGCCAAAAATTATTAATCTTACTTACTTCAAAGACTTTATCAGATAATTAATGTTTATAATTAGTCACAAACATAAATTAAGTATTTAGCTGTGCATTTTTTATAAAAATTTGCTTCAAACTAATACAACATTTTAAACTATTTACTTTTTGAGAAAATGTCATCTCAAACACCTCAGCACTTATGCAACTACTAAAATGTATGCCCACTATTTTAACAAATTTACTCTATTACTATTGATTGACACAGTCACATATAAATTACTTCATTATTATTATTTACACAGAACAAGTACTACTTAGCGGTGCCCATTGTTTGAATAAATAATAAATGAGTTATCCTAGAAGCAATACTAAATACAAGAATACATAATTGACATAATATAAACAAATGTCATTCCATTCTATCACTATAAATAAATTCATACATAAACCAAATTCCTTAGTTCAAAAATCACTAATACATACTCAATATAATCATAACCTGAGATAGAAATTATTCTAGTTTCTATTTATGTTGGAAAGAAATGATTGAAAAGTCATTAAAGTTCGTTGCTAAAGACAGATGTTAGCACTGTAACTTTGAGTTTATCACGTCTGATTATATCTTTACAATTATTCCTGATAAATATTTACAACGTAAAAGGGTTACAGTTCCTCTATGTCTGAAACCATTAAATTTTATTCACATCTACACAACAAAATTAAGTATAATACAAATATATACAGCCATTGTGTTATAATTATTCAATGATAATTTCAATAATAGTTTACATGAACACTACAATAACTCTAGAGATATTGTATCTGTAATACTTTAATATAGACTGTATTTTAATAATAATGTATAAATTAAATAAATGACAAATCAATTGAAATACAATTTATAATTTACCTTGTGAAATATGGTACTTATGAATCTCATTTGTCCAGCCAAGACCATCTAGATAACGTATATTCTGAGTAAATAGTGATCCAGACTGCAGTTCACCTGACGGTATGCCATAGCCTCCAATAACAAATAATGAATCATTAGAATATATCATTTGACACTCAGATTTCCTCATGGGTCCACTATCATGTTGTGGTGAGAGTTGCTTCCATGTCATAGATCTGGTGTCTAGCTGATGCAGTGAAGCATGGAATGATGTATTATAACGACCACCAAACAAGTAGAGAACATGACCTGAATAAGATGTTGCACAGCCATATGTTCCAGGAGGTGGGGTACCAGATGTTGGAAGTTCTTTCCAGGATTCTGTAGAGCACTCATAGATTTGAATTACGGTTCTCAGTTGTCTTTTATTCTTAACAAAGTTATCAACACGACCTCCATAAACATACAAATGTTCAGAACTTGCCGAGGCAGCAGCATATGCTCGAAGTGAAGGTTCATAGTTACTGAGAGGCTGATCTAAGATAAAATCATAATTAAAAATTGCATAAATAAAATTTAATTTTACAGATACACAAATTAATATAACTTCACTGCACAATTGTGACCGTCTACAGGAAAACCGGGCACAACGCGGCGTGCGTAAATATCGAGAAAAAATCGATCGATTTCTTAAAAATGTATTGTTTCAAGCCGACGGAAGGGAACGGTTAGGTCTATTATAGCGGGAACGACTTAAGCTACGACGATAAAACTTGGAGAGCTCAATATCTGGATGCCGACAACTCTGTAAGTGCAAAAAAAAACTTTTCGAAGGGTGCCGCGTTGTGCCTGGTTTTCCTATAGACGGTCACAATTAATGTCAAGGTGAATAATAATAGGTATTGGCGGATATGTTAATTTACAGAAATAATATTTTAATAATTGAAATGGTTTCTTATGTAATTATAATTTGTTTAGAATGTTTCATATTTACTTTTCAAAGTCATCACTTGTCCTATACTTGGATAATGCCAATAAATATTTTAATCAGAATTTAGCTGTTGTTGGTTTTTAGCTGTTTTATAAATTAAATGACAATATATACCATAATGAAAAATATTGGTTAACTGCCAATCATTCAGTCATCTCAGGCAGCTGCTACCACTAAAGTCCAAAAGCTGCTGACAACACTATATAATTCTCTCAAGTGAATTATACCTGTACTCCTTAAACTATTAAATACACATCAGGTTGATCATGCTTCAGATAGGTTGTTGGAAAAAATTAAGGGAATATGGTTTGCATATTAATAAATGAAATAATAGTTAATGATTAATATCTTATTGTTTAACTGAATTTAGTCAGAAATATAATCAATTAAAGTGATCAATTTTGCTACTAAAATGGTGTTACTGCACGTTCCAATGTCTGTAGGTTACTAATCTGCACCAATGCTGTACATGTCAAGTATGAATATTTTCATAATTCTATTTAAAGCTTTGATGAACATTTACAATTTATAATTTCCTTCTCAGCTGTCTTCTTTTACTCATTAGATGTATTCTTCCTGGGTTCGATTTCCGGTGGCGACCAAATATTTTTAATTCAGTATTGTTTAAAAAGCCTGTGAAAGTAAGACAATAAATCTAATGAGTAAAAGAAGGCTGAGAAAGAAATAAAAAAATTATAAATTAGTGGAGTAAAAAAATTCAACAAATAAAATCTTTGAAAAAAGAAAATTTCCGTTTGTTTGTTGAGAGTGAGACTGTAGCATAGCAGTACACTTTAACAGTATAATTACAGAATTGGAGTGTTTGTTTGCTGGGTGGTTGTCATAGCCCAATGGCGGAGCGCTTGTGTCAAGCAAGCAATAATGGGTTCGATTCCCGGTGGTGACCCAATATTGTTAACTCTATATTGTTTAAAAACCCTGTGAAAGTGAGAGAATACTACAGTTTTTTTTATAATTTCAATTGAAATATAATAAAGAAAAACTGAAATTTATCTTCACTTAATATATTCATTGCCTTACAAGTGGCTGTAGTTATGGTTGACTACATTTTAACATCACACTGGATAGAGGTTAATTACCTTTATTATAGGGGCCAGGATTGGCTTCTACATCTCCACATAGTAATAATAGTTTCTGTTTTAGTGAAGTAGTTCTGGAATGAATTTCTTTTAAGATATTTATTGAACTATTCCAAATGAACCAGTTCAATGGTAGAGATAACAATTCTACTTTATTATTTGTCTTTAGTGGCTTCATTACAGTACAGAGTTTGAAATATTGAGATTTAGTTTTCCTTCTGAAAATCCAGATCATTGTGATGGCTATTAACAGATATTGAGTGTTAGAGAAACATTGAGGTTGATTGATATATGAACAACGAGTCTCCCAGAGCGTTGATCTGTATAGTCTTCTGTTGCTACTTTCCCAGTGTGGAGCTGGATAACGATGACGACCCATGCTGTATCTGTATATTTGTTAACATATTTATATTATAAGAAATTATAACTACATCCTATCATGTTGGGAAAAAAATTGTGTTGTTTATATCAGACCACTATCTATTTTAACATATAGTTGTAATTCTGTAAATGTCTTATTTGTAAATGATTATCTTAATCAACATGTGCAAAATATTGAAGTGTATCTTTAACTATACTAAACAAATCAGTTCAAACATTTACTATTCCTTTTATTTATTCAATATTAATTCTAGACTGAACTTCACAACCCTGTATTAGTGAAAAATAATAAATGTAATGAACCGAAAACAATAGCCATTGGTTGCTAATGGCTGATTAAAATTTTTTACTTCCAATTGAATTTATATGTATTTCATGACAATTTTTCGAGAGAAACGAACACTGTATTTTGAACCAAGTTTTTAGAAAAGTGGAAGCATTCTAGAGCTTTTTGCAATCAACAACTATTGGTGGATTAGCTAAGTAACGTCTTTGCAGATCATGGCAAAGTAAGCTGATACGATGTTCAATTTCCAAGACAAATGATGGAAAAAGTACAATTCTGTTGCGGACCATCGCTAAGTGATAAATGTGGGATGGTCCTGGAGGTTTCATGACAGTTGGCAAGTATTCAATTATTACACTTTACTGACTCAAAGGCTCTATAAAATCTCTAGTGAAAACTAATACTGAGAAAAAGCTCATGGTCTAGCTAGCTTATTATCACCCAAACCTTGAATTTAACCTTAGTTTTTCAAATGATCCAGTCATACTTGGCTGAAATAATTATTATAATAGGAATTTTTTCTGTTTTTAACAGAAGCTCTAAACCTATGTCATGAGACATAGGTTTAGGTATTTTATAGCTTCCAGGATGCTGGCTGTCCATGCTGCATGCAAATCATCAAGTAAGCGTCCCCTCCAGAAATCTTACTGTTTTATCAAGTGACTTTGAGCTGTGAGTGGAGAACTAAAAGTTTTCTTCTAAGAGGAGTGTGTGAGTTTGCTGCTTGTGAATTCTGAGAGTGAAAATAAAATTATAGGATAGCCTTCTGCATCTCTTTCATGTTTTATGTGCATCTTTATACTCCATATGATACAGTTTGTAGGACTTATTTCAGATTTCAGTCACTACCACTTCCAGTGTAGTGAAGTTTTAATGCTCAATCATTTTATATAGTCAGTTTGAGGTTAGTCATGTGACTGGTACAACCTACAGAGACAGTCCTGTAGTGCACCTGAAAACTTTATGGCTGTCCCCAGACCATTTCCAGGCAAGCAGTATGATAAAAGTATATGATTAAATGAAAGGTATGGTTCACAAGATTACATATTAAAAGACTGCACACATGTCTTTTGTTTTTGCTTCTAAACAACACTCCATGCCCCTAATCAAGTGTGTCACTACTTAAGCTCACATGCTATAAAACAATTGGACTTACTATCTTCCCAATATGAAAGTTTAAAACTATGCATACACCGCTTCTAATGCAAGTTCTAACCCAACTATACCTAACTGGACAAACTCAATTGAGCTGGAGTTAGACAACACGCGAAGGAACTCTAGAGAGAATTGAATCGGAGGACCGTTCGATGTGGCTCAGCAGTAACTCAGCCGCACTCCCAGGACCAAAACAAGTGTATAGCACATGATACAATTCAAATAAACCCTTTACCCACTCCCGATAGCAGTATAGAGTTTATCTGTCGAATCAGTCATTCTACTGTTACAACGGTAACGAATCTCGGAGATGGGGCCTCTGAAGATTGGGTTGGGTGGGACCAGATTTGTTGTTTCAACTTCCTTTTTTAGTAATTTTTTGTGATCTAGTGGCGGTAGCGCCCCCTTATTGCCACACTATATCACCGGTAGAATGGTCCCAGAATAATAACTACCGGTGAGGTGAGGCAAATGTCCCTTAGCTTTTTATTCAGCTGTTTGTCTTACCTAGAATATAAGCTTCCATTTCTGCTTCAACATCTGCTGGTATCTTCGCTACCTACAGTGATCTAGTAGCTTTCACATTGAAAAAACTAGTAGTATCCTCAACCAGCCATGAAATGACAGCTTTAGCAAGCAAATCCAACTCATTATCCTTGACAATATTACCTCACAGTAGCTATATATCTCCAGTTCACTTTCTCTCTCACTTTCATCGTCAAAATGTCATCACAGACGAAATTTACTGCCTCACTAATGTCAAGTTTATTTTAAGCCTGACTACCTTGTTTGCATAGTAGCTATTTCTATTCTGAATATACATGTAATAGAACAACACATTAGCTGTGCTCTGGATTCTGCAGTTAAGCTTTAGTGCTTATTGTTCAGGGGGAAAATATTTTTCCCCCGCATTGCGACATCCTTGAGCTCCTATAAGTGCTTGTGCCAGTGAATAGGTTTAATTTAAATCTACAGAAGTTACCAATACTAAGAAAACTGTGGCAAGTAGCTAGTATTTCCACATTTGTCGGCTAATATTAGAAAAATAACACTGGCCTATTCTATTTTGTAGCTGAGAGTTTGTTCAAGAGTTACTAGTAATTGAGATATTCAGAATAACTTAAGTTTGATACTACAGAAGTTACCATAACTCAGGTAAGAGAGCAATTTTGTATTGGTTTCCTCAAATTAATGATCATATGCTACTATAGTGTTTTCTATGAACTAAACTAAAATATAGTAACATAACTCTAGTTTATGTTACCTAACTTCGGCAGGCTCCTTTGATATTTTTGCTCAAGCACACCACTCGCTTATATACATATGTGTGGATGGATGTATGTCAATTTTAACTTTGACTCTTGCATTATTGTGTTTGCTTCATGGTCTAACCCTTCCCACATCTCCACTAAACAGAATATTTCAGTTTAGCAATCCCGTACCATTCAAGGAAAAGTAATTGTTGCCCCCTTGTATTAGGTTCTATCTAATGCCACAAAACACTTTTAGGTAAACCTTACTATTGGACTCAAACATGTACAGTAATTCTTCAGAACATTTTTTAAGTCTTAAAAAGTTGCGGCAAAAGGTTTCTTTGGTACTGAGACCCTATACCAGACATAATTTCAAAACCTCAGCCGTTTAGATAGTAGCTTTGCGTGCTTGTTGTCAAGAGCTACCGTTAATTAAGATAGTCTTCTAACTATTGCAGTTGACTTAGCTACATGCATTCCTCAAGAAGCTAGAAAATTCCTTTTGGCTGAAAATAGACAAAGTGATGGTAATGTCTGACCTATACACTTCTTTAAAATAACACTAAACTCTAGGGCGGACTAAGTCCACATTTGGCGGACCAAATTTGCTATCACTTTTGGCCTGGGGGGGACCAAATTTGCTAGCATATTTAGTCTCCCGGACTTTTACCACTATCAGATTTGGTCTGATCGAACCGAAAACCACACTGACCAAAATTTCATATAACACCGGCATCTACGGTTCATAGTTGTGCTTGCTTATAATTCTCCTATATTATGTAAATTCTAAGTGGAGACACGAAACATCTGATCAGTTGAACACTTTTTAAAACATATGTTATTGTCATCACTTCGTTACACACCATTCTTAACTAGATAGAGAGTAAGCCAGTATATTAAGTTTTGTAATTACCAGTTGATTCCAATATGAGATACACCCACGCTTGAAGTGATAAGACAATGAAGAATGCCCGCCAAATTGTATTGCAACTTTTCTTGATAGGTGTACTTGATGTTGGATTTTTCTACACACCACAATAATGAATAAAATGTATTAAGTTACTTAGAGTTAGTTGTTTGCATAAATAATTACAGCATTTTTATTATTTGAACATGGCATGGAATGATAAAGTAGCTGTGTCTTACTCTAAACTAAACTCCATGCTCACAAGCCTTCAGGGATTTCTGATTTTGTAATGCTTGAAGTGCACTATTAATAATTATGACTAAATTAAAAGTATTGCATATTGATAATCAATCTATTTACTGATTCCATATCACCATCCAACTAACTTTCTGGAGAAAACTATAGTTGAGAAAATCAGTTATCTCCGTCTCACTATCACTTTTGGGGAGGAAAAAAGGGTCAGGCAACATCCTCTGTATTTCCCATACCTATTGAAATGAAATCAATAGAATGTTCCATGACCCAGGATTGTATTTAAACCTCAACTACTTTAAGTCTGCAGGAATTTTCCGTTTGATTTTGCTCGAATGTCTGTTTACTTTGACTAACTTGTTTAAATTGATTATGGAGAGCTTACTCTTAAGTCATTTTTGTGAAAAATTTTGTGCTATGAATATATTTTAACTCTTATAAAATTACAATGAATTGTTTTGAACATGTGCTACAATCCACTTAAAATTGTGGGTAGTGTCTGAAATAAAGGCCAGATCTTGGACGATCTAGTTGCAGCTACTCCTAAGGGTTTTTAGAAATTGTAATGGAATGTTTTAGGCCTATCAGTAGGGCTTTTTGCCTCCCCCACTCACCCACCCTATCCTCCCACCACCCTGAAGATGATTATCCCCACAACATTTAAATTATGATCATCAATAGCCTCCAAGAAACCGACCAACTATTTTCTCATTTGCCTAAACGTTTTAATATTAGTGACTCAGTAGTCATTGTTCATCAATATTATAAAGAAATACATAATGGTATACACACAGTTTGTCAGCATGTTTGAGAATAGAAAAATTTGCCATTTGAACTATTCTTAAAACATATGCTGTGCTATCATTTTGTTATTCTAACTCAACTGGCTAGAGATTAGGCTAGTATATTTAGTATTGCAATCACCAGTTGATTCAAATATGAGACACACAGACACTTGAAGTAATAATGCAATGAACAATGTCAGCCAAACTAATGCAACTCAGAATATTCCTTGATAGGTACACTTGCTGTTGGCTTTATCAAGACATAATTTTGATGGGTCATGCCATAAAAAGTGTATATTTTAGTACTTATTTTGTGTATGGTGTAGATATTTTACTAATATATTAAGCACCTGTGAACCACAGTAACAAGAAAAAGAAACAACACTATAACTTGACTAGCTACTTGGAAACTCACTACACATGCTTAACTACAGCATGTCAGTTAATATTGTCACATTCGTTATAAAATATCCCTACCTGGCCAAAAATTGTATTTAGAACACTGATGTCATTTAGGCTGTGACTAGATGGCAAACTAATGCCAAAATGTACATGTTGCTTTAATAAAAAACTAAAATAGAACTAGTCCTCATATTGCAATAGCTGCAAAAGCTTACTAAACTTGTTATTAGTGAATTTATGGAGACTTACCTCAAAATCATATGAATGATTATCCGATGATTTTTGATTGTTTTTTAATCTAATTGGTATTTATCACTTCATCAATATAAATGCATGTGCATTGGTGCTCAAAGACATGCAAATTCCATTAAATTATGTTAACACATATATATTATGTATAATGCCATCGGTTAGTGGGCTGAGATGTTGAAGTTCCTCTCCCGTCCCATAATTTTTAGGCATACTTTGAAGTGGTGATTTCTCACTTGAACAACATTAATCCACGAAATGCATTATCCCATGGAGCTTGCCGCTCACAAATAATAACATCTTACGCCACTGATAATGGATATACACATATTCTCATTTGTACGCTAATAAGCAATTCATAAATCATGTGGAATTAACTATTTCATGAAGTGGCATTGCTGAATAAAGTCATGCCCATGTAGAACTATCATTCAGTCTAAGGTTTTCTTAGACGGAATGAATACCATTATGCTTTTAAGTATGCTTGGTAACTATGGTGATAACCTCGAGTCATAAAGTTATGATGCTGTGTTTCACATAACAACAAGCTTTTCCTATTGGTCATCATGACTAGTTTGAAATACTCAAGCTCCATCTGACCAAACATCCATGCTTATAATTTTACATCAACTATAACTTCGGTGTTTCTTTTAGATGTGTTAAAGCCAGCAACACAATCTGCCTTGGCATGAATAATAGTTGCAATGCCATTAAAAAAATAAAATCTGTTCTTAGATTGAGTGATTACAAAGCGTATTAATGAGTAGATGAAGAAATTCACAGATGATGTTTTGGCAGTAAAATAGGAAACTAATTATGCTCAGTCTGAAAAATCAGAAATAAAGCACCACACAACTGATATTTGTGAGTGGGTCTAGGAAAAGGGACCTTATGGAGCAAACCAAAAAAATTGAGTTATTTATGCTAATAAAAAGCTACAATTTATCTCAACTTAGTGCTAAAATACTGGAGGGTAAAACCTTCGACGTCCAGAGAAACTGACAGTTGAACTGGGCCCTATTCAGCAGAGCAATTGAACTAGAAATCGAGAAAACATAAATTGTATTTCCACTTCCGGTATAATTAACGTTTCCGTATACTTAACGGCGTACTCCGCATTTTTTAACGAACGAAGTTTGCGCAGAGTTTGTTTTAGCTTTCAAAGCGTCTCACGACCCAGCCCGTCTTGTCGGAAACCTTGGCTACTCTAGTCGCTGTAGTGGTAAACTTTCAACTAGAGGTAAGCTGTAGAGTGCATGTAATAGTCTCAAAGCTATGCCGTTTTTTTTAGCTGCTAGTTCCGCCCATTCCCCATTTATTGTACTTCGAGAACAAGAGAGAATAAAAAGTAGCTTGTCTTTCCACGGCACGCTTGGGGTCTTTTAAGTTGTTTAGGCATTTTGAAATTTGGCATAGACATAGAGTAAGGGTCACTAAGACTAATTCTGCAAAAAACAAAAATAGGAGAAAGAAAGAATTTTTCCGATGACTTACTTCTGGAGCCTATATCTCAATTTTGCGCCTTAAGGTCCCTTTTCCCAGACACCCGCTCACATATTATAAACACACAAATTCAAAGAGAAATCTGTCTGAAGGACAGCAAGATGGTAAGATGTTGCCAGTTATTTGAAAAACAAAAGAAAATAGACAAGGAAGATCAGCAAGTGAATATTATATATCTTTGAAGGAAAGTTTTATCAAATTGATGTAGTCTGCATTATTCAGTTATTATGCTAGCATTATGCTTCTATGCTGTAAGGGCAATCATTGTGCTCATGCTGGCATATTTAGTAAAATCCCAACTGCAATTATTTTCCTTATTCTAACTTTTAACCACCATCTTTGCTGCAATTTCCACCACCATTTGCGAGTGCTTTGTACATCACAAAGTCCCATGAGACTGCTAATAGGCGCCGATAGAGAGGATGTGGTTAGTTAAGTATATCAACCACCACAACTGGAACCACAACTTCCCCTTGAGATCTGGAGGTTTTTACTGGTACTATGATACTAATGCCACCAGAACTCTCCCCTAGATTAGTGGTAGACAAAGGCTTGAGCTATGCAAGACAAGAAGTTTATATGATCTATCATATTTTGCCATAATATTTTTATACAAGTGACCTAAGTTACATCTCAATATTCCTTAACTTTATAATTAGCCGCAAAAAATTTACAATTTTGTTGTAGCTACTAACCTAAATTAGAATTGCACTAATCTGTATACGAATGACTCAATCTTACCTGTCTATAATAATGTATATAAATGTTTATAGCTCACACCAAATTCAAAGATCCAGTATAGTAGCTGCAGCACCGTTCATAAGCTATTCCTGGGAACTATGAGATAGCTAGCTGAATGAGGTCCCACTCAACACGCGATTAGAATACCATGATCTATTGTTCATTCGACAGCACAGAAGAGAGTCAGCCAGGCAACTATCATATCGCTCGATTCTTCAAGCGGAAGTGAGCACTAAACGTGGCAGCCTACTACCGCCACACCCTTCGCAGAGGGTTGTTCCGTGCGCATTTTGGAATTATGGACCACACCCTTTCTTCCTCGGTATGCGCAATCAATACTGTTACTGGTCTATCACTAGTTGGGCGGAGCCCGACCTCTTCTGAAGGGAGAGGTCGGGTAACCAGCCTATACCCGGGTTTGTTCTGCTGAGTCAGCTAATTTCCTTAGCATTTAACCACACTTCAATCTGATTGGACTGCAACGTACGTTGCAGCAGGGAACAAACCCGGGTATAGGCTTGTTACCCGACCTCTCCCCAGCAGAGGTCGGGCTCCGCCCAACTAGTCTATCACCGTGTCGGATATTATTTGTCTTGTTTGGCTAAGAGAAAAAAAATTGTTAAATTGAGAAATATAAAGTTAGATACATGGAAGTGAACTTCCACGGAATGTGCACACATAAGAGTATAAAAGAAAATACAGAATTCTACGAAAATGACAAAAACGGTACAAGACAATAATGTATGCACACATACAATCTATTGAGTTTGATCCAGACATGTACTTGTTCCCTGTTCAGAGAGGCTCAAGACTTGAACAGCGTGAATAGGGTGATGAGACTTAAAGTAAAGGTATTATATAATCTATCTGGATGTGTAGGTTACCAGTAAACAGTAGAGGTACACCTACCATCATACTAACTCACTCTCTCTTCAATGACCAATCAAGAAGAAATTGTAGCATCCCATCTTCTTCAGGTTCCACGGTTAATCCAACATAAGTTCTTTTCTCAACTGTGGTCAACTTGTACACAGGATTATTTGAAGAAACATCTATAAATTTGGCTCCACTTAAACTTGTGTTACGGAACCACTATGTAGATGAAATATCTTGCAAGTTAAGAAAGGAACTGAAAAACATTTATTTAAGATAAGGAGTGCCATAATTTAAGTATATTCTGACTATATTATTGATTGTGAGGCTTATGTTCAAAATCTGATTATCTGCATAAATAATCATGTAGGCTCTCCTTGTGAGATATAGTGTGAATGTCTAGTCAGTATTATTAATGACATTTTCAGACTAATTTTTTATTATGATGGATGCATATGTATCTCAGCTTTCAAAGTAAGTTAAAAGCATTGCATCTTGAAATAAAGTGATGTTGGAGTGTTAGTTTTGTACTGAATTTGTTTTTTTTTTGTTCTGTAAACAAAAATGGTAAACAACTAAAGAGTCAAAACAATCAGACAAGTTTTCCCTATACATAATGATGCCTCAGGTGCAGGATTGGGAGCAGTTGTTGTTCTTTACAAGATGAACAATTTTGTGTTGACACAGATGAATTCCCTGTCATGTCTGACCTACAGTGTTCCCTAAGAAAGGACACTCCAAGAATACTGTTTCTCTTTTCACAATTCAATGAATATTGCATGATTATAATATCTACTAAATATTATTCATAATCCAATCAAATGTGCGAGGAATACACAACTAGTGTAAGAAAACTGCCAATTAAGTTAATGAACACAGTACAAAAACAATTTTAAGTATCAATAGAATGTATAGTTAGGAACTAGTGGACATTCAGCACAACTTTATCACATAATGAGTAATTCTAAAGGTTAATATATTCTGTTCTTTGACATACTACTTTTTGAATGTCTGAAGCTAAAGCTGACAATTCAATATCCTCTAATAGTTCAATAAGACCTTCCCATGTGGTGGAATAACGATATGCTCCGTCTTCACTGTCTAGCCATAAACGCATGACTTCTTTGCAACGATCTTGTACTCCACTATTGTCTTGTCTTATCTGTTGAATTCGAGCAGTACTGAATTCAAGTAGGTCACTGATGTCACTCCATTTGGGACTAAGTTCTGAGATTATTTGAATTCTTTGCTTCTTGTTATTAGAGTCAGTCCACTTTAGAAGAACAAGATTGCTCATAGTTAAGGGATAATCTAAATTACATTGGAAGTAAAAATAGTGACATTATTGTACAAGCTTCAGTTTAGGCCTGGGAACAATTCATTTATTTTATATCATACAAATAGATGCTCTGCAGCTCGGGACAGCTACCCTTAACCATAGTTCTTTAGCTACTGATTGTTAATACTTTAGCTTAAAATAACTTCACTATATAGGTTGTGGAATATTTATAGTAATTATGTATTCGGTTAAAATTTCATGGAAGACTAGTACCATTTTGTAATAGCAAAAGTGATCTCTTATACACGGTATATATATATACAATGCTCATAACTTTGTGTATGTCTTCTCCTTCAGACTATTAGCCAGGTTGTCTGATTTGTCGCATGTCTCAGATTTTTGTCAACTAGTGTTTAGAAGCTAAAGAATTAATTTAAATTCATGAGAACATTTTATCAGATTACCTTTACCACTTGACCATTGCTGTTCTGCAGTATTGTTCTCTATACAGTCTTCTTCCACTTGTAAAGCTGTAGAATAATAAGTTAAGTATGACAAATTTAATACAAATTGTCGGATAACATCACCTTAGCATTTTTCAGTTAAATAGAATGTTTTAACAGCAACTACACATAGCTACTAGAACATCAAAGACAGTGTTGCAATGTATTTAGTAACTTTTTAGAACACAAATACCTTTAGAAGTGATGTCTGTAGTCATTGTATCATATTTTTCCTAATATATATAGTACATTATTATTTTGTAACACTGAGTTGATTAAAGTAATGACATACCTCTTCAAACCAAACTGTCTGTCTTGAATCTCTAAGTGGAATTATTTTAGTAATATTTGGGTCCTTCAGACACTCCATTTTAGGAGAGGTTTCGTCTTCCAGTATACATAAATGGAGTGGAGCTTTGTTCAATAGTTTCAATACAGAATCCAAAAAATGGCCAGTACATTCGAATCCATATTGAAGTCTTGCATTGAGGTACTTGAGATTATGATTGACTTCTGTTAACATAGAAGTGATAGTATTTCTAATGTGTGCACAGACTACAGAAGTGGGTGTTCTTGGATGAGACTCTCTGTAAAGGACCACCTTAATATATGTGGTATAGCTAATGATAGTAACTGTGTCCTTGTCCTTTCCTACTAGAAATTCAATCTTGTTGCGACAAGGACTGTCTTCTTTGAAAGTCCAGTTTTGTTTTATGTTTGAGACTAGGCCTATAATAAGAGAAGAGAAGACTCCTAATGGTAAGTAGCCGCACTTGTATCGATACACGAGAGGAGCCACATCTGCAGAAATAGGAACCTTATGGAGCTCATCTTTTGTAGCACTTCTCAGAATACTAGGCATGAAGTAAGTAATTTCTTCTCTATCTTTTGTTACTGGAAGAGGAGCTAAGATATTGTGGTGTTCAAAAAGTGTTACTATCATTTCCATAGAAAGTAAATCATCAAGTTTGTTTTCAGTGGCCTTCTTTAAATCAGATATAGTGAATTGGGCATATTTCTTAAAGTTTTCTGCAGCAAATTTTCCTACTTTATTAAATGTGAAAGTATTTTGTACTAAATATGTTGCAGCATCAAATACCACCTACAACATAACACAAGTAATTGACATAAAGCACATAGCTATGAATTATCTTCTGAGCATATTATGCCATCTAAACAATGTCCTTTTATTAAATCACACTACATAGATAAATCACATACAAAACTTTCTCAGGGGTGTTGGATATGATGTGGCCAAGTGGCCATGGCTGCGTCAATATTTTAACAAAAAGAGGGCATGTCCATTAATGTTTTTAATCTTTTACCAGATCTTGAGGTCGTTGTTGAACTAGGATGGACAAAATCAAGCGGTAAGAATGACTATGGCTGGGATCAAATAGCTAATATCGAGCCTTTTGAACGATTTTTAGGAAGCTCCTGACAAGCCTGATCCGTTATTTACTACTTCAAAGTGATCTTTTGGGAAGACTAACGTAGTTCAGAGGTTTTTCCTGCATTGTTGGCTTGCAAAATGACTTAATTGTTTGGTGTGAACAGTGGCATTTGAATTATTGGATACTCAGAGCATAGACTAAAAATCTTTGGTTCTTTCAATAAAAAAAACTCTTCTATATGGTTTTTATTAATCATACTCATTACTTGGACAGATGAGTGGGTATCTTTAAGTTGGTGTGGTTATAATGGCTCCATCAATTCGGTCTGGCTTCCTACTCTCCTCTGTTTCTTGTGATTATGAAAGTGACGAAATATAAGATGCTGATATAGAATAAACAGTAGCATACTTGCATGGCTACCTTATGTAAAGGCAGTCTTATTAATGTAATGACTATGCTGTGTTACATGGAATACTTGCGGAAAAATCAGGGGAGTGGAAAGCAAGATAGTATTGGTGCGGCCACTATAACCACACCCACTTAGTAACACCCACTGATTTGTCCAAGTAATGAGTTAGACTAACAGAAAAGACAATACAGTGGTTCCTCTATATCAAATGAAGGAACAATTTTTAGTTCATGCTCTGTGTATTCTAGTGCCACAGAATTCATACCCGGAAATTTTTTTTTATAAATAATCATTGTCCATGTCAACTTAATATTATGTTAAATTATAATTATAGCTGTTATGTAGAGTGTAATTTTATTGTATATTCAATATAGCTACATGGACATATGAAGAAAACAACTAATAATTAACAAAAAAAAACACTTTAACAAACTGAATTTATTCATAATTAACCAGAATTTACAAATGCCTGCCTTTTATTTTCTTCAAGTATGTGTAGCAGATAACTAAATGGGAAAAACTACTGATAGTGCATGCAAAAATGGCCATTTTGCAAACCAACAATGCAAAGATCTCTGAACCACATTTCTTTTTCCAGAAGATCACTTTGGAATAGTAAATGAAGGATCAGAATAGTTCGGACTTTCCTAAAAAATCTCCCAAAAGGCTCAATATTAGCTATTAAATCCTGGTGGAAGTCATTCGACTGCTCGATTTCGACTCTTCAATTTCAATTACAACAGCTTAATTTCATCTGCCCAAGTATGCGACAATGGCCACCACGAGATCAAGATCAGGTAAGAAGTAAAAAAAATTAATTGGTACGCCCATTTTTTGTTACAATATTGGTGCAGCTATGGGTGCTCGGACGTACCCGTTACGACGTCCCTGACAATATTACTCACCTTAATGTCACAAATGATTATGTTTTCAAATCCTTTCACTTTGGGATAGTAGAGTAATGAACCAACCCGATAATGAAGAAACCACAGAACATTTTGCAAATCTGTGTCACCAATTCCTAGATTTCCAGCAATTATTTTACATTCATCCATTGCTATCGTGCGTTTGTTTTTGGATCGCAACACAATGTTAAATATCAACCATGTGCAAGGAATGTGTACTTTACCAAAGTGTTTCTTTATACAGTTTTCAAACTTGGTTTTTGTGGTATTGATTTCTTCTTTAGTACCGCTTCTGTTATCCACTGGTAAAGTTATATAATCTTCATTAGCATATTCGATTATACCTTTGCGAAAAAATTCAGTCTGCTCGATTTTTTTACGGAGTAGTTTGTCTCTGTGCACATATTGTCTTTCTGAAACTTTGTCTTTAAATGTTCCCACAAACATAGCTTTAGAAGAACAACAATTATCACTAGTGTGATTTAAATGAGAGCTTTGTACTGCTGATTTATTTTCCTCACTTGTAGCTTCCATACAAGCTATGCTAGCTAATGTTTGAAATATAACTTCCTCTAAAGTTACTATGGAATTTTCTTTGTTGGTAGACACTCCTTCTTCATTGGTGGTATATATTTTGTACACCTTATCTAAGGGATCTGTCAGCCTGCTGAAAATAAGATTTAATGATGGCCCCATCAAGAATCGAGACATTAGATCTAAAAACTCAGTCTGACCTCCGTGGTCAGTAGTAATCAAATATATGACATCTTCAAGTAAGCATTGTACCTTTTCTGAATCTTCTATGACTGTTGCTTCTTCATACGTAGGATAAACTTCAGCAATACTTGTAAAATTGGTGTCTTCTTTCATTTCTACTGTTTCAGTTATATCTTGCAAACTTTCAGCTTCATTTGATGATGGCATTTCTTTCACAACAAGGTCACTTGATGCATGTAAGTCTACATTCTCCAATGATAATTTATTAGTACTTGGATCTTTATTCTCTGATGACTGGAATGATTCGACTTGTAAAGAGGATGTTATATCTGTAGCAATAATATTAATACAATTTAAAACTTATTTGTGTCAGAACTAAATGTTCTATTTATGCAGTTAATTACAATGTTTACTATCATTAAAGAACTACTTCTTGAAGCTTACCCAAGAATTTATATAGGGTCTACGTTTTTCTAGTGATTGTACAAAAATAATATTATATTTTGATTAGGTTTATTAACAGTTAATTGTATCGGTTGTTTACTGTGAAAATACAACTGTAGTAATTGTCTATCAATTCTGCCGCATTTACAATTATTATTTAGACCCTTATATGTCTGACTTATGTTTTTCTGACTTTACCATTTATAGATTGGTAAATGATGCCATTGAGAAAAGTAGTCTCCCCTACTAGATTCTTCTCATTCCATTGTCCTTTATTCACAAATCCAACAGATTTTTTAATGCTCTGAATGAAGAGTTGTTTTCTGTCTGCTACTCCAGTACTTGGTAGTTCCTGGTCCATTTTAGCTTCAATAAAGTTAATGAATTCTCCAAGTAGTCGACGTAGAGTGGAACTTTTTCCTGAACGAGGTAAGCCAACAAAATTTAAGCGTCCTACAAAAATATCTACACAAGCTTGATTCTTTATGGCTTCTTCACAGGCTATTTCAATTTCTTTTTCTGTAACTACAAAGATTACAAATTATAAGATTAATATCATCCTGTACACTATCTTTTCATGAGATCCCATTGCTTTATTGTAACTAGGTGTACTAGCTTGGTAAGTTTGCACAATTTTTTTGCCTTTACATATATATAATATATATAATGTGCATACTATTTGGCTAAGGGTATAGCTACTTTTTAGTTTTAGTTTAAAAGTATAGCTTATCTTGTTGTTAATTACATGATCATGGGGTTTACAGCTATAATAAAGGTGTTTGCTACGGCTACAATGAAATACAATTGTTTATGAGTTTTCGCTGGTTCTTGTTATGTTTCTAAGATAAGTGAGTTTTGGGGACCCAGCAGCATTAACATACCTTACCACCTTCAAAATGACTTAAACTAAAGTCATGTACTTCATTTACTGGTGAAGGATGACAAGAACCTTCAGTTTCCTGAGCAATATCAACAATATTCTCACTGAAGTAGTCGCTTGACACTGCCTTCTCTGTGAAGTGTGTGCATAACTACTGGTAAATTTAGTGCACGCAAGCCTGAGGGCCATAGGTCCCTGGAGTTGAAATATAATCGTTCATGAGTTTTTCCTGTTCTAGTTGTGTTATATTTAGGGACATTATTGTTCTCCATTCAATTTCACAGTGAATATTTTAACCAATGATTTAGTGTCTTTGGATCTTGATGATCTATAATCTCTATCTGACACTTTTGCTAGGGTGTAGGATGTGGCTTTCTATCCAAGCATAACAACCCATTTAGTATTCTTAGGAATGTTCTTTAGAGGCAGCATTCTTATTTCTTGTAAGCTAAGTCAGTTTTCGGCATGGAGTTATTTTACCACCTTCAAAATGATTTAAACTACAGTCATGTGCTTTGAGCGATATCCACAATATTCTCACTAAAAAGTTGCTTGACACTGCCATCTCTGCAAAAATGCTGGTAAACAAATTGCGTGAATGCGATCTAAAATAATTAGAGCACGTGTGTAGCTACTGGTAAATTTCGTGCATGCAAACCTAAGGGCTGTAGACTCCAGGAGTTGAGTGCTTTAAATCTACCAGTAGCAATGTGATTATGTTCTAACTATTACATAGTATGCCAAATTAAAATCTAATATCCCCAATACAGTGCAAAGATTAAGGCTCATAATTGTGTTTTATTGTTGAATGTTTTAATTATTCTGTTGTTTGTGTATAATAATTGCACAGTATAACACTATATATTAAGTTAGCATGCAGTAATTACTAAAGACTTTGAAGTTTTGTTTCTTTGGTAAAAAAGAGGAATAATCAACTAGATATGAGTCTGATTCAATTATAAGAAAAAAAATTTGTTGATAAATCTCATATAACTTCAACTTTTTACTACAATACTATAATTAAATGGTCAAGTAAAATTGCTATTTTAATTTGGCACAGGCAAATAGAATAATAATTGAAAAAAGTCAATGAAAGATGATTATTAGATTGAAACTTTCGGGGTCTGGAAAAAAGTAAAGGAATAATGTGAAACAATCTTAATTGTCGCTGGGGAATCGAACCCAGGACCACTGGTTGTAGCTACCAGTGCTTTAACCACTGAGATATGACAACCCACGACTTCCAAAACCTCATTCAGGTAACATTTTTGCTGTAGTTTAAGTGCAGAAGAACCCAACATCAAATAAGCCATTGATTAATAAATGGCATCAGTGCATCAACCTAGATCCAATTAATTTGTCTTTATAAACACTACATGAACTAATTTGGCAGTCTCTTAAAAAATTAAGTACCATTAATTCATATTATATTCACATAATATCGTTAGCTCAATAGTGACTCGCTTGCTCCACCAGTTTACCAATAACATCACTCAGAATCAAAATTATTTCATTGTTTCAAATATCAAACTGAGGTATAACATATAGTTATAAATGTATTATTCTATATAATTCTTAATGCATTAAATCATGTTATATAAAACTTGTAATTATAATATTACCTTTTAGTAGTTTCTTTGCTATTAGTCTATCTTTATTTCTCAACTCTGAAGAATGTATAATTTCAGATACTTTCCATTTAGTGGAGGAGGTTAATTTTTCTATAATATAAAATGTAATTATGCCTTAGTCAAATTTCATTCTACAAATTTAATAAAGAATGCTAGGCATTAACATGAACTAATTATTTATTAGTTATAGCTATCACTTCTCTATAGCAATATATATTCTATTTCCACATTCCAAAGTAATAAAAAACTCAATTTAAAAATATCAACTCAAAAGAACATTCAAATGATTCATCCAATAATTTAAATCTAAACATTACATGTTAGAATCAAAAGGCAATTATAAAATTAGTCACAGTTTAAGCTTCTCATGTTAACAGCAGTAAAAATAATGCATTAGGCTAGAAATTATTCAACTGTGTGGAATAATAAATAAAGTAACACAAGTAAATTATGTGAATTATTTTCTCATGCATTGAAATGATTCAGTGAATAAAATAACACAAATGCCGTCAGACTATAGTATGAAAATATTAATTAAATAATCATGTATTTGTAGCTGATATTTTGTTTGATGATTGACAGTATGTATAAATAACATGTTTGGTTTTTTCTACAAAGTTTGGGAGACATAAATAGTTGTTGTCTTAAATTGTAAAGATATTAATAGATTGCCTTTTCTTGAGAAACTGTTACAGTCAAGTATGCTTGGACAAATGTTACTACCCAATTATATAACATCAGCTATTTTTTCTAATTTGGTAACATGAACTCATCAAAAATATGTAAAATGTAATGAAATATGAGAATGAAATTGTATTTTCTTTATGTATGACCAAAATATTTTTATTAGTGTAAACAATGGTCTGCTAAAAAAAATAACAAATAAATTACAATGAGACAATATTTATAAACAGAACTTCAAATATATCAATTATACCTCAGCTAAAAAGCAAATTATTTTATAGAAATCAGTACACTCACCAATTCTTAGTACTGTAGTGTCTGAGAGGTGACGATTGAGCTGTTCATCTCCTCCAAATAGCACTATTTCAGTGAATTCAGAAGAAATAACAAAAGCAGCTGCACAGTGACAATATCTAGGCTGTGGCAATTTGGCTATCTGAAGTGGCAAATATTGAACAAATAGAATGAATAGTAAATGTATGAACTTATTTGTTTAGTAGAGTTAAAATTGCACTTCAATATTTTACACATACTGATTAAGATTAATCATTTACTAATGAGACATCAACAGATTTACAACTAATGCTAAATTAGATAGTGGTCTGAAATAAACAACACATCGAATTTTCCTAACATGGTAGGAGTAGATGTAGTTATAATTTCTTACAATAAAAATAGCTTTAGAGCATTAATTCAATTATTGCATCACAAATGAATTGCAGTCTAATATTACATATCAATCTAATCAATCTTCAATGAAGCTGAAGATGATTTCTATAAAATTATTTTCCTATATTTTCAAGGTGCCAGTGTTCACTGTAAGAACACTATTCAATGACTGAGTTCAATCCCACACTTGAGCTACTTGTATGACTCACTCTTCACTTATATATACATGTTTAATAATTGTTAACGATTAAAAAAATTATTTTTTGCTGTCACCGGCAGTTAACCATTGTCTGTTTTTGCTGAGTTGTTAGAGAGAAACATGTGAATAAAATGAATAAAAGAAGAATAAGAAAACAATTGTTAATTTATACAATGGAACAGTAAAAAATTCCCAAAATTAGAAAATATTTAAATATAGAAAATTTGAAGTCTGTTAAAAATGACAATATTCATAGCAGTATTCCTTAACAGTATAAATACACAACTTAGCATTTTGTTGCAATATTGTGGTATAATCTAATGGTTCAAATACTAGTGTGTTAAGCAAATAGTTCATTGTTAATTTATTGAACAACAATTAATAATGTATTTGTAATTTAAACAGCCATAAAATTACTAAACCCTTTCATTGCAGTAACTGCTGCACAGAGATTTGAAGTATCACCTCACGAAAATCGTGTTTATTCTCATCTGTGTTGCCTCCACTTGAATGCTGTTTAACCTCAAAGAGTAAGCTATTTATGATTGTCAAACTCCATGCGGTGGTATCTTTAAGGCTATAAAATAATAATTCGATTACCAGTTCCGAAACATGGCAGTAAAGTTCATTTTAACAAACATCAACAAGCTGCTAACAAATTGTTTGCTAATGATACATAATGAAGGCCACAAGCCAGCAGTCCTATCAATGCAGATACAGGAAGTGCTTCATGGAGTACATTCCCTTGAAACTATTAAACCACAGCAAGGTGTAGATCTAATTCTGAGCACTTTGAGGTTTTGTAATTACACTGTCTATATAGTGTAGCTCTTCTTCCTTCTAACAAGATAAATCTTGTGTCTCTTACCTGAATCTCACGGTAGAAGTGATTCAGAGGATTGCAAAATGGCTTAGAATAATGACTATAGTAAATTTAAGCAGAATTGTTTCACCTACACAGACAGCTGTGATTTTTATACCATTCTGAAGCATTGTAAGTTCTCTGCAAAATTATACTAAAAATTTTACTATCAGACGAGCTTGTCACTACACTCTAGAAACCTAACAATTATAAGCTTGAAGAGACAAACATGTCAAAGTATGATGGTTGATGAGCAGCACAGGATATGTATTCTTCAAGTGATAAAGAATCAGACATGATTGTTTTGCTTTAGATAACTCTAATGTTGACTGTTTTTGACATTTTCTCATTCATTACTTCTATAGCTCTTTAACATTCACTGACATGTATCCTCACAATTATTCATGCAGTACTCACTTATTTTCAACAAATTTTTTTGGCTACATTGGGCAGATTTTGAATGTAGAAGCAAGACTCTCTGATAGTAAATTTGGATTTCAGTATAATGTTATAGAGTATTTATAAAGCTACAGAATGATATAATGATATATTTTAGGAGACCTCTAGAAACACTTTTACAACGAGCTTCGGGAAAGTTTCCGATACGACAGACTTATATTGTTAGACAGAAGAAGAGCTACTCTATACAGACAGCGTAAATATAAAATCTCAAAGTGCTCAGAATTTAACTTACACCTTGCAAAAGTTAAAGAAAAGTTGTTATTAGAAATTGTACAATGGAATGTACTCATGCAGTACTTCATGTATGTGCATTAAATGTATTGTTTTTGAACTGCTGGATTGTGGACTGAACAAACTAATTTGATTTCATGCATGAAATTGTGTAATAATTATAAAGATATTAGACAAACTACTTAATATACTTAATTAGATCTATGAATAGTATAACTTAACTTAAACTATTAATTAGTTCTAGAAATAGAATTGACTGAAATCTCAAAGTTCTTTACAGGTGAACTTTTAGCCACCAATTATCACGGAATCGTACATGATCCAATAATAATAATTATTGGGCAATAAAGTAATTTTAGTTTAAACAATAAACATTATTTTTTCTTTTAAAGATTATTCCTTATCTGTATCTGTTAAGTTTATTTACTTCTACATAGCTATTATTATTTGAGCTATGCTATAGTATAATCTTACCTGTTGCCAACTCTGTGCTCGTACATCAAGACACCAAACATCGCTTGAAGCATTGCCATCATGTCCACCAGCTACTAACAACTGTGGATTGTTGTTGTTATAATCAAGACAAACAGCGGCATGAAGACTTCTTGGAGATAGTTGTGGTGCTCCATTCACGAGCTTAGTAAAACACTATTAGTACAAGAATATTATAATGTACAATCAAACAAATACTTTACAATAAATATTATTAGAAGAACTGAAACACTTCTTCATGCCTAATTTAATATAATAACAATATCCAAAAGTATCAACTGCATTTTAAAAGCCTATCAATTATGTATGTTAGTAACATGTACTGTGTTTTGCTGCCTCCTGAGTAAGTCCAATCACAGTATATACAGTGCTGAGAAGAGATTTTTATTTCTCGTAGTTTTACTAACTAAAGTAATCAAGCAGTCTATGCTTGAATTGATCTGCCTGAATAGAATAAAAATAATGTGCAGTAATTATGATAAGAATGTGCAATAATATAAAGTTCAACAAAATGAACAATAATCATAACACACCAGTTACACATTTCTGGTTTCATGGCGACGTGAATATGTTGCTGTCAGGATAGTTTCCTGACAACATGCATCATATTTGCTATAATAATGTAAGCATAAAAAGTATTTCAGAGTATAAAAGTGAACACAAACATTAGTAATCACTTTAAAACATCAGACATATTTGAGTCAGGAAACTTTGTGTCTGAATAGGATCATTGAAGTGTTCCATAAATAAAAAAAAAATTATTCCACCATAGATATCTTCACAATGATATGTTTAGGTACATAAACTGTGAAATAACTCATGATATTTCACCCAGTTGCTGTACTGCCAGGCTCATCACCCTTGTAATTATAGCAACTGGCTGAATTTGTCAATTTTCTTGGTTTTTAAGCTACCATCCTCTTGTGTAGCTACTCTACCCATGTTAGAGCAGATGCTGAAGGGGGGGGGGGGGGGGGGGGGGGGGGGGGGGGCTACAAACTACAGCAGTGAAGATATCTAGTGTGGAATAACATATTACACTCAGCAGTGTGATATGGCACCATATCATACTCTGACTCTTGTAATAAGTACTATATACTAGATAATGTACTACAACATGCACTAATAGATTTTTCTCAAGTCTTTTATGCCTCTTTCCTACATATACATAAATCTACTTACCCCATGTAAGCAGCTTAAGTTAAAAATATTGTTTTAACCTAAGTACAACAAATATCCTCTGCAAGTGCAGCTGCCTAGAGACCTACTTGAAAATACTACTACATCTCTTTGTACTTTATACAGTGTACTCTCTCCCTCCCTGTTTTTTTAATGTTTTTGCTGCGTAGCAATGGCCAGTTGCAACTTACTAGTCTCTTCAATGAAAACTCATCCAGGTCAATGAGAATTTATACACTCAATTATAAAAAAAATGTTTGCTTTTTTTATTTAGTTCCATATAGAAAGTTTTAATAAATGGACACCATAGTTGCCAACTTTCCAGAACGAAAAACCGGGATTGATCACACCCACACCAGGAGAACACCAAAAAAACTTGGGAGAATCCCATAAACGGAAGGGAGCTGGGAATGGCCAAGATAACTGGGAGGATCCCGACTAAACCTGGATGGTTGGCAACTATGGGACACTCCACTAAATTACTTGTTATTTTAAATAAGTGGCCAATTTGCCTTAGTTCCCATGTTCTATGAAATCCCCTCCATCTTAACAAACTCACTAGATAGAAACTTTCAATAAATGAATAAAAATACTTTTGACAGCCCATGCTGCAACTATCTTTAGTCTGAACTAAGATAGTGTGAACACTAAATATATTATTATTTCTAGTCCTCTCTCAGTATGCAATTCATATAAACACTGAGTCTGCAGCACAAACAATTAAAGCTTTTACATTTACAGCCATGTGCTAATCCTTTTCTAATGTATTTATTTTTCATGCATAAATAGTTTACATTGTACATATGTACTGGCAGATCAATGCTATCATTTGTATTTTATTGCTTAATTTCTGCACATGTACATCTTGACTAACCTCATATTATCGATACAATTACAATGAGAGAGAGATTACAACAATTCTTACCATCTGTGCCAAGTCTATGAGGTAAGTGTCATTGAGTACATTAGTACCATCCCATCCACCAAACAAGACGGCATGTGTAGGACTAATGCAGGTGACTGTAAAACCAAATCTAGGAGAAGGTCTACTCCCAGTGATCAAGGGAGAAGACCATGTACCTAATAAAGCAATGTAGTATTCATTTGGTAATTTAAAGACATCTATTTTAAGAAAACTTCAAATGTCATTTATATAAATTTAGAGCTGCCTTATATGTAGTAATTATTATACAAGTTATATTTCTAAAGTATCATATTTATTGTTAGTAGTAATTACCAATGATCAAATTTTTGGGTTGATATTATTGGAACAACAAGAATGGCTTACATTATGTTAGTACAAGTACAAACAATGAATGCCTCATTTTATATGAACATTTTATATAGCAATAAAATATTAATCTTACTTCAAAGATATGATGTTTATAATAAGTCACAAACATAAATTAAGTATTTAGATGTGTGTTTTATAAATTTTTTTGCTTCAAACTAATACAAAATTTTAAATTATTTACTTTTTGAGAAAATGTGTTCTCAAACACCTCAGCACTTACGCAACTACTAAATGTAATGTCCACTTTTAACAAATTTACTCTATTACAATTAATAGACACAGTCACATATAAATTGCTTTATTATTACTATTTACACAGAACCAGTACTACTTAGTGGTGCCCATTGTTTGAAAAAATAGTAAATGAGTCATCCTATATAGAAGCAATACTAAATACAAGAAAACATAATTGGCATGTTTAAACAAATGTCATTCCATTTTATCACTACAAATAAATTCGTACATAAACCAAATTCCCTAGTTCAAAAATCACTAATACACACTCAATATAATCATAACCTGAGATAGAAATTATTCTAATTTCTATTTATGTAGGAAAGAAATGATTGAAAAGTTATTAAAGTTCATTGCTAAAGACTGATATTAGCACTGTAACTTTAAATTTATCACGTCTGATTATATCTTTATAATTATTCCTGATAAATATTTACAATGTAAAAGAGTAATAGTGCCTCTATATGTCTGAAACCATTAAATTTTATTCACATCTACACGACAAAATTAAGTATAGCACAAATATATAAAACTATAGTGTTATAATTATTCCATGATAATTTCTATAATAGTTTACATTAAATCTGCAAATAACTCTGAGGAAATTATATCTGCAATACTTTATTAATACACACTGTATTTTAACATGTATAAACTAAATTATGACAAATTAATTGAAATACAATTTGTGACTTACCTTGGGAAATATGGTACTTATGAATCTCATTTGTCCAGCCACGACCATCTTGACTATCTTTATCCTTACTAAATTGTGATCCAGACTGCAGTTCACCTGATGGTATGCCATAGCCTCCAATAACAATTAATGATTTGACAATTCGATTTCCTCATGGGTCCACTACCATGTTGTAGTGAGAGTTGCTTCCATGTCGTCATAGATCTGGTGTCTAGCTGATGTAGTGAAGCATGGAATGATGTACCATCTCGACCACCAAACACGTAGATAACATGACCTGAATAAGATGTTGCACAGCTAATTATTCCAGGAGGTGGAGTACCAGATGTTGAAAGTTCTTTCCAGGATTCTGTAGAGCACTCATAGATTTGAATTACGGTTCTCAGTTGTCTTATATTCTCATCAAAGTTATAAACAAGACCTCCATAAACATACAATTGTTCAGAACTTGCCGAGGCAGCAGCATATGCTCGAGGTGAAGGTTAATATTTACTGAGAGGCTGATCTACGATAAAATCATATTAAAAATTGCATAAATAAAATTTAATTTTAAGATACACAAATTAATATAACTTCACTGCACAATTAATGTCAAGGTGAATTATAGGTATTGGCGGATATGTTAATTTACAGAAATAATTTATTGAAATGGTTTCTTATGTAATATATTTTGTTTAGAATGTTTCATATTTACTTTTCAAAGTCATCACATGTCCTATACTTGGATATTGCCAATAAATATTTTAGTCAGTATTTAGCTGTTGTTGGTAATTAGCTGTTTTATGGCAGTATATATCATAGTGGAAAATATTGTTTAACTGCCAATCATTCAGTCATCTCAGGCAGCTGCTACCATTAAAGTCCAAAAGCAGCTGTCAACAATATATAATACTCTTAAGTGGATTATACTTGTACTCCTTAAATATCATCAGGTTAATCATGCTTCAGATAGGTTGTTGGAAAAAATAAAGGAAATATGTTTTGCATATTAATAAGTAATAATTAATATCTTATTGTTCAACTGAATTTAGTCAGAAATATAACTGATTTATAGTGGACAATTTTGCTACTAAAATTGTGTTACTATGTCATGTTCCAATGTCTGTCTGTAGGTTACCTATCTGCACCAATGCTGTACATGTCAAGTATGAATATTTTCATAATTCTATTTGAAGCTCTGATGAACATTTACACTTCATAATTTCTTTCTCAGCCTTCTTTTACTCATTAGATGTATTCATCCTGGGTTTGATTCCCGGTGGCGACCAAATATTATTAATTCTGTATTGTTTAGAAAGTCTGTGAAAGTAAGGCAATACATCTAATGAGTACAAGAAGGCTGAGAAAGAAACTATAAAGTGATAAATTAGTGGAGTAGAAAAGTCAAAGAATAAAAAGAATCTTTGAAAAAAGAGAATTGTCATTTATCTGTTGAGAGTGAGACTGTAGCATAGCAGTACCCCTTCACAGTATAAATAGAGAATTAGAGTGTTTGTTTGCCGGCTGGTTGTCGTAGCTCAGTGCCAGAGCGCTTGTGTCAAGCAAGTGGTCCTTGGTTCCATTCCTGGAGGCGACCAAATATTGTTAATTCTATATTGTTTAAAAAGCCTGTGAAAGTGAGAGAATACATCTAATTTACATTTCAATCGAAATATAATAAAGAAAAACAGAAATTTATATTCACCTAATATACTGATTGCCTTACAAGTGGCTGTAGTTATGGTTGACTCCATTTTAACATCACACTAGATAGAGGTAAATTTACCTTTATTATAGGGGCCAGGATTGGCTTCGACATCTCCACATAGTAATAATAGTTTCTGTTTTAGTGAAGTAGTTCTGGAATGAATTTCTTTTAAGATATTTATTGAACTATTCCAAATGGACCAGATCAATGGTAGAAATAGCAACTCCACTTTATTATATGTCTTTAGTGGCTTTATTACAGTACAGAGTTTGGAATATTGAGATTTAGTTTTCCTTTTGAAAATCCAGATCATTGTGATGGCTATTAACAGATATTGAGTGTTAGAGAAACATTGAGGTTGATTGATATATGAACAACGAGTCTCCCAGAGTGTTGATCTGTATAGTCTTCTGTTGCTACTTTCCCAGTGTGGAGCTGGATAACGGTGGCGACCCATGCTATATCTGTAAATTTGATAACATATTTATATTATAAGAAATTATAACTCATCCTATCATGTTAAGAAAAAAATTATGTTGTTTATATCAGACCACTATCTATTTTAACATATAGTTGTAATTCCATAAATGTCTTCTTTGTAAATGATTTATCTTAATCAACATGTGTAAAATATTGAAGTGTATCTTTAACTCTACTAAACAAATCAGTTCAAACATTTACTATTCCTTTTATTTATTTAACATTAATTCTAGACTGAGCTTCACAACCCTGTATTATTGAGTAACAGTTTAATGTAATGAACCGGCAACAATAGCCATTGGTTGCTGATGGCTGATTAAACAGTGTGAGGCAACTTTACTTCCAATTGAATTTATATGTATTTCATGAAATTTTTTTGAGTGAAACGAACACTGTATTTTGAACCAAGTTTTTAGAAAAGTGGAAGCATTCGTGAGCTTTATGCAATCAAGAACTATATGTGGATATGTTAAGTAACGTCTTTGCAGATCATGCAAAGTAAACAGAATTTCCAAGACAAATGATAAAAGAAGTACAATTCCGTTGCGGACCGTGACGGTTTCATGACAGTTGGCAAGTATGTAATTATTAAACTTTATTGACTCAAAGTCTTTATGAAAATTTCTGGTGAAAACTAATACTGAGAAAACACTCATGGTCTAGCTAGCATATTATCACCCAAACCTTGAATTTAGCCTTAGTCTTTCAATGATTCAGTCATTCTTGGCTGAAATAATTATAATAATAGGAATGTTTTCTCTTTTTAACAGAAGCTCTAAACGTATGTCTTGGGACATAGGTTTAGGTATTTTATAGCTTCCAGGATGCTGGCTGTCCATGCTGCATGCAAATCACCCTCCTGTTGGTGTGCCCTCCAGAAATCATGCTGTTTATTTTGTGTTATTATACCACCATGGAGAATTCGACCTCAGTTGACCCCTGAAGAGGACTTTGGCAAGAAGCCAAAATGTCGGGTTAAGTCATAATTAAATATATTGGCTGTTAAAAAGAGAAAAAATTCCTATTATTATAACTTTAGTCTTGCAGGCCAGATATTCCTCCCTCTTCCTGCCACTTACAGCAAGAAAGAGGATCTGGTGACACCTACAGTACTTCAATCACAAACTAGTTGATGTCTACATGAACTGTCAGCTAGAAAATTTGCTTAAAACGATTGTGAAGAGTTGTGAATTCTGAGAGTGCAAATAAAAGTATAGGATAGCCTTCTGCTGCTCTTTCATGTTGTATGTGCCACTTTATACTCCATATGAATCAGTTTGTAGGGCTTATTTCAGATTTCAGTCACTACCACTTCCGGTGCAGTGAAGTTTTAATGCTCAATCATTTCATATAGTCAGTTTGAGGTTAGTCATGTGACTGGTACAAATTACAGAAATTCCTGTAGTGAACCTGAAAACTTTTAAGGCTGTCCCCAGTCCATTTCCAGGCAAGTGGTTAGTAAAATTATATGACCCACACGACTACTGTAGCTTTTGTGGACTGATGCAGAAGCCATAAATAATTAGAAATATGCACAAGTTTCTTTTATTATTTGCATACTAAACAACCCTCCAAGCAACTAATCAAGTGTCATTAATTTAGCTCACGAGCTATAAAAATAAAATTGGAATAATTATCTTCACAGTTTGAAAGTTTAAAACTATGTATTAGTTGCTTCAAGTGCAAGCTAGTTCTATCCCTACTTATCTTAACTGGGTAAACTCACTAGAGTCAGGTGGAGTCAGACAATGCCAGTGATGCGATTGGAAGATGGTCCAAGGTAGCTCAGTAACCCCCACCCTTTTTTTCCTTTATTCTCACTGAGTGGTCTGTAATCTGTACAATGTTTTTCTTATCATTTTGTTAATAATCGTGATATCATTTTTTTTACTCAAATGTGTCTGTTGTGAATTGTGACTACATTGTATAATATAGCACTAAAAGGGCAAACCCTCAGCGCTATTATACACTAGCTAGCTAGCTACTACAATATCATTCATGGACTAACATAATAATTATTGGCATCTCGCTTTGTCGATATGTAACTCCTGCGCAATGAAAACATTAGACATAAATGTTGTCTTCATGGAAGAAGCTAAACTCTCACTGCTAACTCTTAGCGTACAAAAGCTGGTAAACAATGTCACATATAAGTCATGAGCATCTTAACAGAAGACAAAACAGTAAACAAACAAACAAGAAAAAACACAGCGTACAAGGTGAGTATTTAACAAGCATGAAAATAGAAGCAGCTATAGTCATGAGTTTGATGGTGCAGACGCATAATACTACAAAAATGACCCAGGATCCTACATTAAATGCAGAATATCAGATTTCAACACTAAAGGCGATTATCATAGAAATGTCACAGTAAGAGTGCTAGCAACAGTAATAGTATTGATCAATGTTGTCACTGTTATTTATAGTTATTTGTTCTATATTAATGCCAATAATAAAGTAGAAGGTTGATTACAATTTAGTGAAGAAATTATAAGCTTATTATAATACATTTTACTTATAATTCTGCTCATAACAGTGTGTTCATCACTATGGCACCATAAATGGGAAAAAATATTGTAGTTCTCTAATGCACCATAACGCCATAAGCGGAAAATACTATTGTAGTACTCTGTACTCTACAATGTAATCATAGGCCGCTACGTGCATTTGTTCTTAGTTGACTTGTCACAGCAGTTTATGTAATACGAGGTCAGCCATTTTGACTGAGCACCTGCTAATAGGGTTAAAAACAGTGATGCTAAACAATTAGAAATTTACCTGGTGATTATTGCTTCTCAGTTCTACATGGACAAAGTTGAAGGCTGTCTTATTTTGAAAGGGATATTGAAACCAGTGAGAGGGAAAAGGTAATGACCACAGTAACATACTGCAAATATAGCCCCAGATAATGCTCTACCTGTGGGACCGAACATCGACAGCAGCGGCGGGAATATAGACAGCAGAGTGGAAAAGTGACAGTACTAGAACTTTCTTGTATTGAGTTGTGCTGAGTGTATATCATGCGTGTGTAGTTGTTAATTACTTGTTTGTGCGGAGCGTGTGCCACGTGTTTTGTGTGTCGTGTGCATAGTGCCGTGTGCAATATGGGTGAATATAATGTGTCGTATCAGTGTAGTATTTCAGTTAGTTCTGTTCTTCATTTATCATTTGTGTCTGCGCATCTGTTTACGGAATTAAATTAACACTTAACCTCCGACCACGGGTGCTGGATCGCGTAAAGGGTAGCTACTTAATACTTCTACCCTTACCTACGGAACAACTTGGTGGCAGCTCTACTCATCAGGGGCACTAGGCTTGAGATTAAAACCCCAAGCATTCTCGTGAACCCCCACAACTGGCGGCAGTGGTGGTCTTTAACTGGAAGATACACCAGGATCTGCGAACATCAACGCTATTTTCTCTACCAGCGTCTGAATCTCTGCTTTATCGCTGGACGAAAGACACCCCCGAACTGTTGTTTGTTGTATTGTTACTGTGTTGTGACAGTACTTTATTGTATTTTTCTTTTGCCTGTAGGTCTCCAAATTCTTGGTACTCTGATGTGATTTGTGGGGATGTCTGGAAGGAAAGGGCAGGCAAAGAGCAAGAAAGGAGGCAAGGACTCAGGAAAGGAGTCAGCAGAGGCTAGTGAGTATAGTCTAAGGTCCCATGACAAAGTCTTGGGAGAGGGAGGGGCATCCAAGCGAGTGGATGTAGAGCCCGCTAGTGAGGTCTCAGAGGAGACAGAGGATACCCTTAGATCACTTAGTGTGACCAGGAGAGGAGAGGGTAGGAGAAGGTCTGGTAGTAGAGAGTCCAGACATAGCAGTAGGCCAGTTAGTGCAGCAACTGGACCTAGGAGGGAGGAAAGGTCAGTGAGCAGAGTGAGCTCTAGACATAGTGTATTGAGTGAGGAAGCTGAGTCTGGGAGTCAGATGAGGAGTATGAGGAAGATGAGGATGCTGCTAGAAGTGTCTTTAATTTGCTTAGTAGCATGCTGAAGAAAGGAAGAAAAAGTGGAAAGTTTAAGCCTAGTATTGACAAGCTAGTTGGGGACATTCCTTGTTACAAAGAGGGAGTGGACATTGCTAAATATGTGAGAACCCTAGAGGCAGAATTTAAAGAGTTGGATGTTGAAAGAAAATATTGGAAAAGCTTACTCTTGAGCAAGTTACCAGCCAAGATTAAAGAGCACATTGTTGAGATCATAGAAGGTGAACATTGCACCTATGATAAGTTGAAGAAAGCTCTATTAGCACGGGTAGGCTTAAGCAAACGAGAGTTGGAGGTCAAGCTCTTTTTAGAGCTGGACCGTGACACAAGGAGTATGGATAGGGTTAGTAGACTGAAACATATAGTCAATCTAGTGGAACGGGTATGCATGATGTGTGAGCGGAAGGAAGACCTTAAACTGTTTTTAATTAAGGGGCTGTATGAGAAGGACCTAGGCATAGACGAGATGGGTGTGGTGAATGCGGCTAAGGTAACTAGTGTGCCAGAGCTAATGGAAGTGGCGATCACATTGAAAGATGGCCAGGTGAAAGGTGGGAGAACAGCTAAGTGCTATAAGTGTGGTCTGTATGGTCATAAAAGCTTTGACTGCAAGGCTGGGGAGAGCAAACACGCAAGGCCTTTGCCCATTTGCTATAAGTGCAATGAAACCGGGCACAAGGCTTGGGAGTGCACCAGCAAAGCACTGCACAGGAAAGAGGCCGATCACACCAATGGGCACGGGGCACTCCGGCGTTACCCCGGACACCCAGACGCCAGAGAAATCTGGTGCCACAGAAACCGAAACCTCAGGAGGAGGCAGAGGCGGAGTGGAGGAGGATGCCTGTAAGAGTGAAAAAGTACTGAAAGAAGTAAATATAGTTACTAGAGCGGGTGCCAAGAGAGAGGCAGCTAAAGAAAAGAGAGATGTACAGAAAGGGGAAGGAGGAGCTAAACCTGTGCCACCTAAAGAGGTCAAGGAACTTTCATTGTTGGAAGACGGAAGTGAGAGTGACAATGAGGACTACCAGTTAGGGTGTCCCGAGTTGAAAGAGATAGCAGATGTTGAGGAATTGAGTAAGGAAGTAGAGAAGGATGCTTCGCTGAAGGTGTGTCGGGAGCTGGCAGAAAAGAACCTTAGAGGTTATCGGTATACGAGTAGTGTGCTTATGCATACGGTAGTGGACGATGATGATGAGGTAGTAAATAGGGTGGTCTTGCCCAAAGGTAGAAGGAGAATGGTATTGGAATTAGCCCATGACAAGTGTAGTCATGTGGGTGTCAAAAAGACAAGAGAGGTAATCAACAAGTTGTTTACATGGCCAGGTATGGGAAGTGAGATCTGTGAGTATATTAAGGGATGTGAAGTGTGCAGTAAAATGAACAAGCAGGGGAATAGAGGAGTGTGTATGCAGGGTAGGCCAGTTGTCACACAGCCGTTTAGTACGGTGGCCTTAGATCTGGTAGGACCCTTGCCCAAGGCTAGGCATGGTGTGCAGTACCTCCTTACATACTGCTGCATGGCTACTAGGTGGCCTGAGGCAGTCCCCCTTAGAACAGTTACAGCCACAGAAGTAGCTGAAGGGATAGTCTCTATAGTCAGTCGGACTGGAATACCACAGAGGATCCTGACAGATCAGGGTTCGGTGTTCACCAGTAGGCCGATGAAGGAACTATGTGAAGTCCTAGGGTGCGATGCTATCACTACATCCCCCTATAGACCCCAAGGTAATTGGGGTAGCTGAGAGACTTCACGGCACCCTGAAGCCAATGTTGGCAAAGGCCAGAGAAGAGGGTGTTGATTGGGCACAGTTTCTGCCAATGGCTCTGTTTGCCATCCGGCAGGTGCCAAACCGAGATACAGGCTACAGTCCCCATGAACTAGTGTTTGGGACTAAGATGAGGGGCCCGTTGGACTTGGTGTATGCGGGTTGGTTAGAAGATAGCTACCAGTGCATGGATGTGCATGGATGGGTGGCAAAGTTGCAAGACAGACTCAAAGTTATTCACGACAGAGCCATGGTCAACGGAGTGGAGGTGGCTAGAAAGAGGTTGCAGAAGGCAAATGTTAACAGAAGTGAGAGGGAGTTGAGTGAGGGAAGTTTGGTGCTCTTGAGAGTGCCAGGCCTAGTGAGTAACCTCGAGGCTTCCTGGGAGGGACCCTATGAGGTAGTGAAAAGACTAAACAAGGTGAATTACAGAGTGAGGAAGAAAGGTAGTAGTAGAGAAGGTAAAGTGGTGCATATAAGTAACACTAAGGTGTTCACTGAGAGAGAAAAAGAAGTCTGCCATGTTACAGTGGCTGAGGAGGACAATGAAATGAGAAGAGTCTATGGGAAGAGTGATAGACTATCTGAGGAGAAGTGCGAGGGATATGATGAGAAGGAATTAGAGGCATTAGTGGAGAGGAATAAGCCGTTCTTTTCAGAACGACCAGGGCTTTGCAAGGTTGGAGAGTGTAAGATTGAGGTGGAGGAAGGTAGCAAGGTGGTGAATTTGCCAGTACGTAAGGTTCCTTACAAACTGAGGGAAAAGGTAGAGGAGGAGATAGGAAGAATGCTAGAGAGTGGAGTGATTGTTGAGTCTGATAGTGAGTGGTGCAGTCCCATTGTACCTGTTAGTAAGCCGGACGGTAGTGTCCGCATCTGTATAGACTATAGACAGTTGAATAACATCACTCCTCAAAGGAGATATTACCTACCTTCCCTTGCAGATATCATGGATAAGGCTGGCAATTGTGCTGTTATGTCTACCCTAGACCTAACAGCAGGGTTTCATCAAATTAGGATGAGCCCAGAGTGTGAGGAGATGACAACCTTTGGTTGTCCAGCAGGCAAATTTAAGTTTAAGCGTATGCCTTTTGGGCTAAAAAACGCCCCTGCTATCTTCCAGGCGGTGGTGGAGGAGGTGCTTAGGCCTGTTTCAGATGTTAGTGTTAACTATGTGGATGATGTCCTGGTTTTTACTAAGACATGGGAGCAGCATTTGGTAGCTGTGGAGCGTGTGCTGAGGTGTTTAGGAGAGGCAGGATTAACGGTGAAACTCAGGAAATGTGTGTGGGGCAGGAAGCAAGTAAGGTATTTGGGTCATCTAGTGGGCTGTGGGCAGGTTGTGGTTCCAGAAGCAAGGTGTGAGGCCATGAGGCAGTATGGCAAGCCACTTACAAAGAAAGGCTTGAAAACCTTTCTAGGAGCCCTAGGGTTCTACAGGAAGTTTGTCCCCAAGTTTGCTCAGTTTTCGTCAGCACTGACGCCTGCCACTTACCTGAAAGCTCCCCACAAGGTCCGTTGGAGTGCTGAGATGGAGGAGGCCTTTAGGTTTCTATGTGAGTGTCTGTGTAATTATATTGTGTTAACTGTACCTGTGGTGGAAGATGTGTTTGTGTTGTACACCGATGCCAGTGGTGTGGGCATCGGTGGCTGTTTACATGTATCCAGAGACGGGGTGGAGTTGCCAGTGGCATTTTTCAGTCGGCAGCTCAGAGGAGCTGAACGAAATTACTCGGTCAGCGAATTGGAGGCTCTAGCAGTTGTCGCAGCAGTATACCACTTCGAAGTGTACCTATGGGGGTCGGATGTCACCATTGTAACTGACCACGAACCCAACCTAGCGTTGTTGGGAGGGACCAGTAAACTAAATGGGCGGCTGCATCGGTTCAGTCAAAAGCTGGCGGGACACGTGTCCCGGATCGTGTGGAAGCAGGGGAGGGACATTCCCCATGCAGATGGACAGTCCAGAAGGAATTGGGAAGATCATGAGAACATGCAAGATCAAGAACGTGTGAAGAATGTTCACTCCCAGTCATTGTTGACAACAGGCGAGGCTGTAGTCACAGGAGGGGGAGATGTGGGACCGAACATCGACAGCAGCGGCGGGAATATAGACAGCAGAGTGGAAAAGTGACAGTACTAGAACTTTCTTGTATTGAGTTGTGCTGAGTGTATATCATGCGTGTGTAGTTGTTAATTACTTGTTTGTGCGGAGCGTGTGCCACGTGTTTTGTGTGTCGTGTGCATAGTGCCGTGTGCAATATGGGTGAATATAATGTGTCGTATCAGTGTAGTATTTCAGTTAGTTCTGTTCTTCATTTATCATTTGTGTCTGCGCATCTGTTTACGGAATTAAATTAACACTTAACCTCCGACCACGGGTGCTGGATCGCGTAAAGGGTAGCTACTTAATACTTCTACCCTTACCTACGGAACAACTTGGTGGCAGCTCTACTCATCAGGGGCACTAGGCTTGAGATTAAAACCCCAAGCATTCTCGTGAACCCCCACACTACCTACTCGAGGTAGAATGTTTAGTGACTATTGGAGCTCAATAAGTCAAAACTACAAGTTGTGTTTAGAGCTCAATAGATACAAGTATCTATGAAGCTCAAGAAATAGAGATATATCAAGAGAATTATGACAATCCAGTTTTAGTAGGCAAGGTCATAGGAAGTAATTTGAAAGGATACAGCAAAATAATGCCACATGCACTTATAAATATTTACTTAATAGTATGGCAATTTTTCGTACAGAAATATATCCTGTATTTTTGCTGACCAGAGAGTGCCACATATAAAAAAATGTTAGAAGAGAATAGAAATCTCACAGAAAATCATTAAGGAGAATCAAGCTAATTACCCAGTGGCTTCAATATATTTATAGAAGTTATTGCATTACAATTTTTCTTAAATAAACAATAATTAATAAATAAATTTCTATTTATGGATATAATAATCCACTCTCACACTGTATACAGTGTCCCCAATCTTAGTTACAGTTTTCTAAAACTGGCATTAAAGAAAGCTGTTGTTTTGGGGCTGATTAAGGCTGTGAACGAATATTTTGTAACACTTGTAATATTCATGGAATAACTATTCTTATAATGCAATCTTTTAAAATGTGCTCTCAGCTACTTAAACTTATGAGTGTGGTTCTATGTGCAATAATGGCAAGATCATGGACTGCTGGCCGACTTTCAATTTTTTATCCATGAAACTGACCAACTGTAGCTCAATTAACTCTAGGTTTTAGTTGTAGCAGCTCATAAGTAGTAGTATTTTTTATTCCTATACACACATACAGTCAGGTATAATGTTTGACACAAGAAAAATCACATCAGTTAAACAACTCTTACATCCTATTGCATCACCATCCCTTTGTTATACCCCCTTCTCTACTCGCCATCATATTTGTTATGTAATTACCTATTAACTCCGATATCAGCCACACCCACACTACAAGCAATAACGACAATGAACAATGTCAGCCAAACTGTATTGCAACTCATAATATTCCAGATAGATACTTGCTTTTGTCTAAGCCTAGACACAACAAAAATAAATTAAAATTAGGTGTTTGCTATTTACTGATTTTGATAAAAATATATATTGCATTTTTGTAATTTTATAATAATAACATACATGCAATGAAGAAGTCACTGGATCAAACTCTTAGCTAAACTGAGTGCAAAAGGCTTTTAAAGCATTGTCAGATTAATTTATATTTGGGTGCATATTATATGTTACTAGAAAAAAATAGAGATGAGAGTTCATTACTAATCTACTTCAACTGAGTCTAAGTCACTATAAAACCAACTTCCTGGTGAAGACTATTATTGAGAAAAAACTTTAGTCCTGCCATATTTCTCATTTCAACAGGAATGGAATCTGTTTAAAATAATTCCCACAATCTTATAATAAGGCTGTTTACTTTGACTAACTTGCTTGAACTGACGGTAAAGAACTTTCTTGAGCAATGTTTGTGAGAGAAGTCGAAGCTATGAGTGATGTGCTTGAAACTGTCCGTGATGGGTCATAAGTGTGCAAAAAAAATGGGAAATACTTCTGGTGCTCTTTTACTTTTTTCATGAGGCTTCATATCCAGTATGGAACAGTTTGCAAGGCTTGTTTTGCTATCCTCCATTTTTCTGACTGACTGATGTGGAGATATAGTGTTCAATAATAATCAGTGATTGATGTAATACTCTGAGGTAAGATATGTGATTGGCATAATTTGATTGACTCTAGCTACAGACAATGCAGTACAGAACTCCCCATATATTATTCCCAGGCAAGGCTATGACACAGGTTATGGCTCCTGAGACTACTATACATTAATGTGCCAACCAAACCAGCAGTTAATACTAAAAGCCATAATCAAATAAACATGGCACAATTCTTCTTTTTTTAACTTTGCATACAGCAACAACCAACCACAATCCTGTATAAGCTATACGCTCAAGAACTATTAAAAAATTATGCTAAGGATCTTCTGAGTTTTGAAGTTTAAACTACGCATTAGCTCTCTCAAGTATATCTAATGTGAACTAATATAAACTGGTGCTACAGCATCACTCAGTTAACTTGACAAACTCACTCGAGACGACAAAGTCGGAGTACGAGCGAAGAAGACACTAGGGAGGACAGTCCAGCAGCTCACGAACTCAGCTCCAGTCCATATTTGGACAAGACTAAATAAACGTATAGCACATGACAGCTAGTAGTCCTTCCATTCAAACATTACAATAACTACTAGCTACAAACGTTTATTCGCTTATTCTGCCCCACCCAAATCGTTACTAGCGAGCCCATTCTTCTTACGCAGGGGTCACACCAGAAGTTCGATTTTAGCAACCGCTGTGGGTTTCTATTTTACTGGCAGAATTTTTAGCAAAATAGGTAGCTAAAGCAATGGGCATAGTGTTGAGATAACTTTAGTGGCTGAGATTTAGATTTAGTGACAATTATCAGTTAATTAGTAGTAGCAGTAGCATGAACATTAATCAATCAATACTGTAGTAAACTGATGGGTGGAAAATTTTATAAATTTCTCAGACTTCTTAGCTAGCTTTCCAAAAAAATGACAATATTTTCAACACATTAGTCTCTTTTTCATTCAAAAGGGAGTACAACAAAAATATGATTATGTAGTGACATGGTCTTAGTATAGAATGATAATTACTAAATGCATGCATGAATCAGTAATTGTATTAATTTTAGTGCACAAATATGGTTCAGATAATAACAAACTATCCCAGTTCTAACAGCTAATATATATGTGTAATCAAAACTACTGGTTAACTTATCCTGAAGGTGGACTAGCATGCAGCACAGACAGCCAGAATCCAGGAATCTACAATATTGTCTCAGTTAACTTGGTGGGTATCTGGTGTCATCTGAAGGGATAGGGCTTCATTGACCTTCTACTCACAATTCTTTGAGTGACTCTGTCTATTTCCCATTGCTGCTGCCAACTATGTTCAGTAATAGCTGAAACCTCATCAACTCACTTACAAGCTTCCTTATGTTCTTTGATGATTGTTGTTCAAACCTTCTAGTTGTTTTATTTATATACAGTGGAACCTCTCTACAAAGGCCATGCTTGGGGTCAAGTCTTTTGACCCTAGTAGAGAGTTTGGCTGCTTTCAGAGTTTAATTTTTTATTGTAGTAGATCACTGTGTTCCATTTACGCTGGCTGTTGTTAGGAGTCAAGTTGTTCTTCAGAGTCCCTTTGTAGAGAGGTTCCACTGTATATATTACCACTGGGCAGCGTATACTAAACACAATGGATGACTCAGTGTATAAATGTAATCGTAATAACTTACTGACTTAAATTAATGCTGTTTTGATGATGTCATAATCGCTGCATAATCAGTGAATAATTATGTATGGAATATGTATCAAATGTTTCATTTACTCGGTATCTTAGAAAGTAATTTTAGAGCCTTCCATTGTAGTACCAACTATTACTTTGATGTACTTCGTTGTATGTGTTTCTTTTATTCTAGTTTTCACTCATGTTAGTTTCCCTCCTATCGCTCTGACAAGCACCTTGCAATTTCCCTCTTAGCATGTGTAGGGGCGTAACTCCCACAAAAGTTAATTGATTTTGGCAAGAACAACCAAATAACTGCATTAACCACAGCTGTAAATGAGTGCCAATGACATGTAGTATAGTAGGTTTGTAATCATGAATATCATTAAGTGTGATAGTCGGTAAGGTACAAGACAATAATGTATGCACACACAGCCAATATATTAAATTAAAACTCAAATTGACGTTTCTACTACTTGCCGAAGTCCTCTTCAGGGGTCAACTGAGGTTGAACTCTCCATGGTGATATAATAACACAAAGTAAACAGCAAGATTTCGTAAGTAAAGGTATATGTATAATATATATAATATATATATATATAATATATTATAATCCATCTAATATAAGTAAAGGTATATATATATTATATAATCTATATAATATAAATAAAGGTATATGTAGAATCTATCTGGATGTGTAGGTTATCAGTAAACAGTGGAAGTACACTTACCATCACACTCACTCTCTCTCTTCAATGACCCATCAAGAAGGAATTGTAGCATCCCATCTTCTTCAGGTTCCACGGTTAATCCCACATAAGTTTTATTTTCTCAACTGTGGTCAACTTGTACACAGGATTCTTTGAAGAAATATCTATAAATTAGGCTCCACTTAAACTTGTGTTTGGATCCACTATGTAGATGAACCTCTTGCAAGTTAAGAAAGGAACTGAAAAACTTTTATTTAAGATAAGGAGTGCCATAATTTTGTGTATATTCTGATTATAGAGACTTGCCATTGGAATTCACTTTAGTCCAGTAATCATATAGAAGCATATTATCATTATAATACAGAATTCCAGGCAAGTTACTCATAAAATTACATAATATGTAAAGTGTGTAGGCTATGTATTTAAAGCTTTCAATTGTTGTACTCTGAAAGTTGTAGTAAAAAATAAAAATTAAAGAAGAGGAGGTGAGTGAACCAACTTCATGCTATTCAATTAGTATGAGTTCACAACAAAAAATATTCCGGAGTAGTAATTGAAGAAATAATAAATAAGGGATGAAAATCACAGCCACAAAATTATCATAACTTTAAAAAAACCATTTCTGCCATTTCATTTGAAACCGTTTCCACAAAGGCATGAGGGAAATGCTCGGGACAAATGTGAACTTCTTTTCCCGGGTACCTGGTGGCCATATCGCTGAAAGAGTTTTTAATGTTCCACTTGTCATGGACTCCGTAATAAAATATGAGTTTATCAATATTACAATCAAGAATATCCCACGGAACTTCCACCACCTCTTCCATTTCCTGCGCTGCCATCTTGACTATAATTATAAAGAGACTTTCCATCTATGCTTGCTGCAGCCTCCACAATTGAAGGCCTGTGTTCCTCCGGAGTAGTGCGGAACCGATGCTGTAATATGTATGACTTCATTCCATAGGGAATCATGCGAGAAGCTGCCCATACCAGTCCTGTGAAAGGAATTCTCATGCTGTTCCAAATTGTGGAGTAGTAAGAAAGGGCATTAGGAGTTTGGGCCATCTTCTCAATAGTGGGAAATAGGAAAATCACTTTTGATACCCTTGAGGCTGGAAGCTGTTTGAGCATGTGAAGTATGACCCAGCAACCAATGGAATGGCCCACTAAGATGAGAGGTCTGTCAGGATGAACTTTCAGTCTGATGTATGCAAGTTTGTGAGCGATTTGATCCTGTAAAGTGTACCAGTCAGTAGGCGAGAGTTCATTATTACATGGCACGCCTATTTATTAGTGGTGGGCGATACCCAGTTGTAGTTAGTATCGATATATCGCCGGAGTTATGAGGCCATATACAACCAACCAGGCCAACAAAATAAATAGGCGTATTTATTTTGTTGGCCTGGTTGGTTGAATATGGCCTCATAACTAATCCGGCGATCTTTCCCTTTTCTTTTGGGTGGCCGCAACGCATGCGTTACTTATAATTATTAACGCTGTGGAAGTACAGTATAAGAATCGAAATTAAGTTTTCTATCTGCTAGGCCTCTGCTAGCTGAAAATGGTTTATCCCTCACTATAGCTAGTTATTCTTAACCATCACAAGAAATCGAATAGTATGTCTGCTTCCTATGCTTAGAAGATAAATGCTTTACAAAGAGGCACCACAATTAGAAATGTCCTCAGTGGTTTTAAAGCCTTAACTGTTTTGTTAGTTTATTTCTTACTAGATTTGTGTATTACACTAGTCATATTTTAGTGCATCACACACTTGTAGATGTTTTGTCATCGTTATTTTTGTTTAGTTTTTCGGTTTATACTTATATCGTAAGATTAATTATTATTATGATTCAGTCACTCTCAGCTGAAATAATTATAATAAATAATAACAAATTTTCTCGCTCCAACAGCCAATATTGTCAATTAAAACTTAACCCCGCGTTTCGACTTCAAGAAGTCCTCTTCAGGGGTCAATTGAGGTCGAACTCTCCGTGGTGGTATAACAACACATTGTAAACAGCACAATTTCTGGAGGGCACTTACTGTCTACTATATCTTGGAGGGTGATATGCATGCAGCATGGACAGCCAGCATCCTGGAAGCTCTAAACCTATGTCTCTGTTAAACTTGTTGTTATCAGGTGTCATTTGTATGTGTAGAGCTTCCTTCATATTCAACTCACAATTCTTACTGGCTCTGTCTACAACTTTTACCTCTTCCCATGTAATGGGATAATGCTGCTGCCAAGCATGTTCAGCAATGGCTGAAATCTTCTCATCACCTCTCTTACAAGCATCCTGATGTTGTTTCACTCTCTGCTCAAGCCTTCTAGTTTGTTTCACCTATGTATACTTTACCGTAACTGCAGAGTATATTCTATACTATTGATGACTTGGTGGTAATGGATATAGTATCTTTGACTTTAGTAAGATGTGATCTTAGTGTCTTACCCGACTTAAATGCTGTTTTGATGTCAAAATCTCTACACACTACTCTCTTACACTGTTAAAAATAGGGTGTTTTGTTACACCCCATTTAGGGTGTTTGGATACACCTGGGGTGTTATATTTATTGTTACACCTATCAGGTGTTCTGTCACACTTATGTGAGTGTAACAAAGTGTATTACACTCTAAGAGTGTTTGGCAACCTTTTTAGTGATAGAAGCTATGGTAAGGTACCCCTAGTTGTTACAAGCACTATAGAAAAGAATAATGTAATGATTCGAGTGATGAAGTTGGGTGAATCTAGAAAATGTATACAAAGAAATTCCTCAATTTGAAACAATAGCCAGCATGATAAATGGCTAGCTATCCTCTCTATAAGCAATTTGCAAGGGCCACAATTCCTGTCCAGTAAAGAGAGAACTTCCAACTACACATTGTAAAGTATGGAGACAATTGCTCTAATGTAGCACTGATGAATGTGTACTTTATGTTAGTGTGATTAATACCACTTCTTTTTTTAAATATGGATTTAGGTACATATGAATATAGTGGATATTGAAGAATGACAACAGCATCTCCTGACTGCCAAGAAAATCCAACTGGTACCCTTACCAGTTTATTACCTTTGAATATATATTATTTTATCACTGTCATTATGAATAAATATCCGCAAGGATACCTGTTATGAAGATGCTTAGAATAGATTCGCCACGCATACCTAGTAAAGTATCGCAACTAAACTTGCTTAAATTAAATAAGATTCGCCATGCATACCTGGTAAAGTATCGCAACTAAACTTGCTTAAATTAAATAAGATTCGCCATGCATACCTGGTAAAGTATCGCAACTAAACTTGCTTAAATTAAATAAGATTCGCCATGCATACCTGGTAAAGTATCGCAACTAAACTTGTATTCCCCTCAACCCACCCACCCTCCCCTCCAGATATAGCGATTTTAAGTGTTGCACACCAACGCAGGGTATGCTGAGGATTAATTAACTATAAGAACGGTGATGAATTTTTATTTCTCAGTCCACATCCAGGAATAAAAGCGTTTTGTTAAAGTATTAACCCGATGCAGTGACTCTAAAAGCATGGCTGACACTCCCTTATGTTCCTACTAGGTTTGCTGAGATGTGCATTACTACACGTACAGCTATGAATTTTCATGAGCAACTTCGTCACACACACAAAAAAAGTATTTCGGTAAAGCATCGCCGCAATCGGCCCAGTCTTGCTAGACCCTTTACCCAACTGACTGGAGGGGTGGAGCTTTGAGAGGTCACTTGGTGAACCTATAGCAAGTTTGGCTAGATCCGAACAGGTGTGTGGGCGATGGCAGATTATAGTTGCCATGTTATTAATGAATGACATAGTAAGACGTCCTTATGATTGTGAGCATCTGCTTGGATCATTACTGTCTCTGCCAGGATAGCTGGTTAGTATTTTTTTCCGAAATAGATGAAATAGAATTTTTACAAGTTCATGAATACAAGTATTTGTCAACAAAAATTAAACGGTGGAATCTGCTAGTTGTATAAATTTCACTAAACTGTTTTGTTCTCTAATTTGTTGATTTTGAATGCATGACACTGAAAAAAAAGTAAAATAGGTAAAGTAGCTTTATTGTAGCAAATGTCAAAATTATAGTAAATAGCAAATATATCCAGTAGAGCATCAAGTAAGGTTTTGCTTTCGAATATTAATCTCTTTTCATAATAGAGTAAGTACTGTGGACTGTCTCCAATTTTCCCATTAATGACCAAGAAAGGCTCCGGCTGAGTAATGGTCTCTATTTCCTTGTCCATGTCAACGTCAAGGGTCTGCAGAACAAAGGACAAATTGTTTTCAAGAGCAGTGGATACTGAGAACTAGACAATGACTTTTTATTATTCAGCTAGAGGTAATTAGCCTGGGAAAATTCCCCAGATCAGTTCTAACGACAAAAACTATTCTTATAGGTGGGAGGATGTAGTTATTCAAGTGTTGATATACAGTTTGAGAAGCATGATAGTTTGATGTGTTTATGATCTAAAAAGATGTGTTCTTACTTACTTGAATATGTTTGTAAAAGATGCTACCTTTACTTCCCCTAGGAAATAGTAATTTGAAGAGCATCTCTAGGGTCCAATAATCCTGGTAATCTGTACAATCAAAATATAAGTTCCTGGTAACATAGGTCCCTAACCTGTTAGATCAGCTGTGTTTAATACTAAATCATTGAATCATGGCAAGTGTAATTAAGGAGCTCAAGATTTTTTTGTTGACGCCTTCACACATGCTTAAAACTGAATTTTCTAGCACAATGTTCCAGTGTATCATGTCCTACATTATTTTGTATATATATGATGTCCTCTGTATTCTCATAGAGAGTGAGGCACTTCTGAATGGCCGGCCTGGATGATTCCAGTCTGGCTACACTAACAATGGTGTTCCGCCACTTCCCATTCCACTCGGAGACCATTTCATCTCTAGTCATCCCAACTGTTTGGACGAAGTCTTTTCTGAACTAAAACAAAAAAAAAAAAAGAATGACTTGTTTGGTAAGTTAAAAGTAAGATAAGCTCTTACTATGGAGAGATCCTTATACAGAGGATATCGTGTATATATTTCTGACGTCTCTGGTCTCTGGTTTACGATCCATTTACGTCTCATAGGTCGTGACCTTTCCATCAACAGGTGGCATTTCCCCCTATGCTTTCCTCGTGTGCTTGCCAATGACTTCATTTCCTCTACAATCTTGTCCATTTCTTCATCCATTTCTGTATCAGAGCCCTATAGCAATAAAATTAAAACATTGATACCATGTTTAAAGCGTGTGAAGAAAATAGCTCTAAGTGATAATATGTCATATGTCACATAGCAGTACTGTTATCATGCATTGATAATTATTTTACTGGGATAGCAAGAGTTTGTTTGTGTGTACTGATCGACTGTCAGAGAGTTGGTTTGTGAGATGAAGATCTCAGCTGTACCTGCAAGTTAAGCTTTTCTCGCTTTGACGGAGGTTCTGAAGCAAAGTCCAGCAGCCTCTTCAGACCTGGTCGACTAGTGTTGGGGTTGCTATCCCTTCTATAATTCTTAAAAGAATTACGAAGGGAAATTTTCCACGATCCCTAGGCAGAAAAAAGGCAAAAAAATTTATTTTAGTATTATAATTGTATGCACATCTCATTAGCTAGTGATTTAATCGTACAATTCCATTTCCGATCTGGTCTTTCAACTTAAGGAACTTCTCAACTAGCTTTGTTAAAACTGTTGTATACTCCAGTGATGTGGGATTTAAGGTGTGCTGGAGTATCATGTTCCTCAGCATGGTAACAATCTTCCTTCTAGCCATACTTGTGATTATCCCACTGTCTATACATTGCTTAACAGAATAGCCAAATTTCTCCTTGTCTGGCAGTCTGAAGACTAGAAGCCAATTTTCATCCTATTCATGGTATAACATTATAATAATGAAGAGCAATAAAGTATATACATGCAGTAAAAAATATCATGTAAGACGAATTTAAAGTTTGGGTTTTATGAACATTTAATATGGGAAATTATTCTCTAGGAATGTCTACTATTTACCAATGGATTGGATAAGTCTGCATTGGAGTGGGACAATGGAGTGGATGTTGCTGAGGCAGTCTGCGATTCTGGTGATGGTGCCAATAGTATGGACGATGAGCTGGATAATGAAGGTGAGGCCTGTGCAGTGGACACTGGTTGATGTGAGGAACTGTTCTCACTCTGCAGATTGGAAATAGATTTATTGTAATTATAGGAAACTTAAGGGCAAAAGTAATCTACACTAATACTAAGTTACTGTAGGATACTTTATATTAACAAAACTGAGGATAATATGGAAGAATCTTCTTTTCACTGTAATAGGCTTCTAGTGAGAATGATGACACTTGTTTATCCATTCCGTCACATGTCCTTTTATACAACATATCTTAGAAAGGCTTTGCTTTGTTGTCATACCTTATACTATTATTATAATAAATCAATGGTTTTCTCTTTCAAAATTGTCTCACATTTAGTAATTTTCCACTTCACTATCAATGTTTACAAAATTATGACAGTTTCAATTCCTAACAGCTCAGGCTGGAGTCTTGGATATTCTTGTTGCCCATAATTTTGTTTCAGTTCTTAGTAATAACAGAAAACCACTGGTCATACTAGTAAAAAAATTTTCATATTCCTACACATAGAATTAGTGCAGTAAACAGTTATACTTTAACATACCTTGAGTAAAATACATGTTACTGTGAAGTATTGGGTCTTACTGGAGTGCTTACAATGATCTGTCTTAGCTTCACTCTATGTCCAATCTTGGGGGCCAGTTCCTTCACTTCCAATTCTGATAGAGAAAGAAACTGATTCCCTTCTATGTCGTTTTCTAGGAATGCTTCAACCACCTCTTCACTGACACCATTATCTTCCAAGAAGGAAGCGAGCTCAACACTGGAAAAGCTTTCTACCATCTTGCAGATTTGTTGTGCTACAGGTATGTTCACTTCTGTGACCTTTAGTCTGAGTTTTATCACTGCTACAACTTACACGTGATGCAAGATTCCTCAAATCTCCTCCCCACTCCACTCCCTTCTGGTCTGCCAACTTGTATTTTTGGTCTGCTGACTTGTACTTTTGGGTTTACCACCTGGTGGTAGAATTGTTACATCACTTTTAAGAACCTCTCAGATCAGGTTGTGATGAGTACAGTTATATCTAATAGTGACATGTCATGAAATCAACATACATAAAAAGGTAAAATGACAATAGTGTGGCTGGGAAGGACTCTGGTAGTGCGTGGATGAAGAGGTGTGTAGAGTTTTAAGTCATCATAAAAAATAAAAATTGAAGTGTTTTTTGGTGTAAGGATGTGTGATCGGAAGTGTGGTTCATATTTCCATAAGTCAATATCAAAAACATCGCCTTTGAATGTGAGAATGTTTTCATTGATAACATAGATATTGCTTATAATTAACATCTCCAACTTGTCCTCAGCTACATTGTATACGATGATACCAGCACCTCTCTTATAGAGGTGGGTGTTTCTCTTGACCCATTTAGTTCTGCATGTAAAGATATTATATTCGCTTTAGTCATATTGTTTCTACATGTATGGAAAACTCACTCATGTGCAACTTGTATTGGTATAGTCAGCTCATCTTGAAGTAATGCAGGTACAATGTTGGTTGCTGTACAAGAATACATGTACATAATATTAGCTGTATTAATCTTTTAGTACTTTAGTAGTAGCACTTATGTACACAAATAATAGGGAATAATCTCAATCATTTAGTTACATTGATCTAAACTCTGCTTCCTAGGCTATTCTATCCTATGACACGTAGCAGCAATTATAGTTCATTCTAATGAAAACTTTGAACTTTCTGCTCTTGTTGTATGTGAGAACAAGTGGGTGGGTGAGTCGGAAGCCCAAACAAGTGCAATTTTTTTTGTGTGTGGGGAAAAAATGGAAGAAAATGAGTTAGGTTTAATTTAGTGGATTATTCTAACCATGCTAGCTTTTGTTCATGCTCTCGCAGCTTGTCACCCTTCTTTTTAATATTAGACACGCTACTCCATATTGCTCCGCTAGTTGACAGTGAGTGTGAGAGGTAGTTTTTCTAAAAATCTGTTAACTTCTTGTCAGGAGAAAGTGTTTTTTGGTGTCTCTTCTGGGACATTAGTCTGCAGAGAAACGGGCAAGATATGGCCGTTAAGGATCGTCAGGCACAATTGGGAATAGCAGCTGGTATGCACGCGTTATCAGACGTTTTTCATAGTTGCATCATAAGAATAGTATGTCCTGAATGTTCCGACAAATGAGGTGCTGGATTAGTGAGGGTCTACTGTACAGTGGAATCACTATGATGCGAAACAAACCTGATATAGACTACAATAGTTTTTAATACATTTGAGAATTTCACTATAATAAACACTTTATTGTCCAAAAACGTCCGCTATGATGAGGTGCATCGACTTGTATATGGAGATTTTTTTTATAAAGGAAGGGGGTTGCAATTTTCTAATTCAACTGTATACTAAACATTTGATTTGCTTTTGTTTTACTACCATCTTTGTATGTGACAATTTATTTAGTGTAATTGTTTGTTAGTTGAAAGAGGCATGAAGTTCTGAAAATTAAAAAAAGTGTTGCATCATACTATCATTTTAATCCATGATTATAATTCCTGATTCACGGAAATATGACTATTTTCAGATTATTTTGCCCCACCCCTTTCATGGAATAAGAGGGATAATACTAGACCTTAAGTCCATCCCACACCACATTGTTTGATGGCCTAATCATCATAAATTATCATTTCATTGAGTATCTTTAAGTCAGTTTTGCCGTTGACCCACCCCTTTTACTGCCACTTAATTTATTTTCACTTCTACTTTTGTCATTCCTTTTCATCATCACTATTATTTCCCATGCTGTACCTGGCCCTGCTGCTGTGTCCTCCTTGGTGACTGATGATCTCATCAGGCACTGGTGTTGCTGATGTCTCATGGCCAATGAGTAAGGCAAGTTGATGAAGTTACCGATGGAAGTGACCAGTTTTTTGAAATAACTATGTTTGGCCTCATATCTCATAGTCCAGTGTCGTAGTAGTGGTCCAAATCTAAGTTGCATTGAAGGATAAATCCATTAGCAGAACATTCAAATGAACTTACTCATAAATGAGGCGTGGCATGTGGATCATGTAGTGCATTTTAGGTATCACTGATTGTCCCGGATAGAGCCTCACAAACTCATGATGATGTTCGCTGATGATGCGATTCAAATAGGCTACGTTGTCCACTGTGATATCTGGTGCAAAGAGTCTGTCTACAGCTTTCATGAGAAGCCTAAAATTTTCCCATCTGTCATCTAGCTTGGGGATCCAATCACCAACAATCAGTGGTAAAAGTCTTGCTAGTAGCCACATCTGAGCAGCTACATATGTAAGAAGTATACACTTCATGTCAATAGTAAAGTCATAATCATGATACATAGTGATTAATGTGGTTCAGTTGAAATCGTATGTTTAATATTTGTACACTAGGTGTATACTAAATGTGTATTATGTGGTGTTCTTCCTTATAACCAACCAGATTGTTTTAGGCTATGGCCAGAACTCATCAAAGTAGTTCTAGCAATTGGAGTTGGCTTGTCTTGCACTTCCATATACCCCAGCTCCATGTTGTTAAGCCGGCTATTGAAATCATCTACAAAGAATATTGAGAAAGTTGGTAAGAACAAATATTTCTTATACATGTAGTATGTATGTAGAGTTGTGATCAGTTTTGTGTTGTATAAATTTACCTAGGCTAAAGAAGTGGTCCTCTTGTATGTACTCTCTAAGCATGATCTTCACTTCGTACTGAAGACATCCTTCTAATAGATCATGCATTATGTCTGGAAGGAGGCCCCCATCACCAACATGAAAATATCTGCCACAAGGTAGGAATTGTTCATACATATTACATAACCACGGTTCATTGGTTGTGGCTGTGGTTGTGGCTGTGGTTGTGGCTGTTGGTGGTATACTTGTTCTACCAACGGCCACTCAGCAGGTGGCAAAGGGTGGTGTACAAGAGGGTGGGAGGTGGTGGTGACATTGGTTCTACCAACACCTCTCAAGAATGAAATGGTTGTACAAGAGGGTTGGATATGATGGTGACATTTATGTTCTAGTGGTTTAGGTTTCACAGCTTCCAAGCTGATCTTAGGTAGTACAACTATAGTTGTTGTTGTTTTTTTTTTGTTTTTTTGTTTTTTTTCCTTTCCATTTTCCTTCTTATGTGGCCCCTTTTGCTAGAGAAACAAACCCCGGTTATAATTCTAAGTTTGATTTACTGGCTTTGTGGTTTTATATATTTTACCTACCGAGTATCATTGAGACATGAGTTACTATTTATTCCGTACTCCTTGGAAGCATCTTGGCTAGTAGCTACTGCTGCACAGTGTTGAGTATAACTGTCTCTTTTACGAAGTTCAAACTGTAGCTCATCAAACTGTAAACCACAAGTTACAGAAAAATACATATTTATAGTTCACAGAATTTTGAGTAACCTTGGATTTTGCAGTGCCTTGAGTAGCCATGCAGTGCCTACACATTCTG
>WLWD01004422.1_pt1 | contig 58308 bp, 41 predicted proteins | sample 6712731 | NCBI WGS metagenome assembly WLWD01 (sample SAMN12718690, study PRJNA576275) | sponge metagenome | isolation source: marine sponge | host: Mycale hentscheli | place: New Zealand: South Island, Marlborough, Capsize Point | collected 2014-11-01 | reverse complement strand
TCCTATGCCACTCAAACCATATCTTTGAAAAGATATGCCTGACAAACTTCAGTTCCTTCCCCTACTCTAAACTTGGGGCTAAAGAAGCCTGCAGCAGAGAGGAGAAATGCACTGCCAGTATCATAATTATTGGGAGTTTTTATAACCAAACTTTGTGGGACTACGGGGGAGAGGTTTATTTGAATAGATGAATCAGGTAAACACATAATAACAGAAGCATTTGGAAAAGTTGAGCAGAGGATGAAGGGTAGGAGCAGGTGCTACCATTACTTAACATCTCCTTTTCTTCACTCAATTATGCAGATGCCCATTGATTGGGTCAACTGAAAAACAACAACAACAACAACAAACAAACAAACAAACAACAACAACAAACAAACAAATAACTTCATCAAGTGATACTATTATGGGTAAATAAATAGTGCTAGTAGAGTGCCAATTGTTGAGAAATAATCACAATAATTCAACCATTTCACAAGCAATAGTGCCTCACAGAGCTCTGTATGAGAAAACATGAAAGTATGAGAAATCATGGAGCTGTTGACTTCACATAGGGTACTAACTGTTGTGGAAAAGGTCCCCCTATCGTCACGTCATAATCAGGTGAGTAAATAATTTCTTGCAGTTTGAGATAGTTTTGCTTGAGAGCAAAATAAAGATAAGACTGTAAAAGATTCTACTAAACTTTTCTAAGCAGTATGAAACATCAGAACCATCTTTACATAAATATTAAGAAGAATACTACATATTATAGTCCGGTAGAATTAGCTAAAAAAAAACGGTGAACCTAGAAAAAATTGGTACGAAGCTAATTATGGTATCAAAAAATACGCAATTTTTTGACGTAGAACATATCCAAAATCCACCAAAATCTACTTTGGGGAAAAAAAGATATTACGGTGTTTTATAAAAATATAATCATATTATCGGATTACAAGTCAAGCTAGCGTGCTAATTGTAAAACAATTGGCACCTCTTTGAAAAGTCTTGCAGATTATATTGATTGGGAAATATGTTAATTGCTAATAATTGGCATTACACCAGTGAACCAATTTATTGAGAATAGCAACTCATGCAACTGCACATATTGAAAATTTTGAAATAACATACAACTTATATTTCATCTGTATATTCAAAAATATTTCAGAGTTCTGGCAGTTTTGGCCATGGCAATCACCACATGCAGAAACACATTTCAATCCATGTTTTCTACACGAACACACATTAGAGCTGCAAGGACTTCTTGCTGAAAGTTTACATTTACACCTGATAAACTTAATTATAAATTCTGGCGCTGGCTCTAGGTCTGTCATTATTAGTTGCAAAGATTTGCCATAAGTTTCCACCCCCATTTGGTTGGATCAATGTCCACTGATAAATTCTTCCATATCATAATTTGATGGTGAACACGCAGGCTATGAAAATAAGCCGCTCTTGGCGTAGGGGGAAGCTTTTGTGGTGCAATCTTTTTAGATGATGCAACCATCTCCATATACTTGACATATCGAAGAGTATTTAATGATTCAATCCTATTTCCACCATACATAAGAACAAAAAGTTGACAGCCAGCTGTGCCTACTGTATCAGGTGTAGCTTCAATATCATTCAATATTTTAGAAATGTTGTGTATCTCCACTGATTGTTTTAGCTTCTTTAGTATTGCTGTTTTTCCTTGTCCAAAAGTTGCCGATGTAGTATCACAACCGCTCCACGCATGTAGGAATAATATATTCTCTGTAACTAATTGGCCAGCATAAATTATGAAATCGGAAATTTTCCAATTCTTTTTTTATTTCTTGGTTTCAGTCAAGAAGAAAACATCAGCAAAATTATTCTTCCAATGATACATCAGGAGTACAAGTACATCAGTATCATCTGTGACGACATTGACCTCAAAACCTTGAGCAGCTATCTCAGCGCACACTGGACAATCAAAGTGTCAGCATCACCAACACTATGGTGGACAATATGACCATTATCCTCAAGATAATTACTCAGCAGTAAGATTAACTGGCTTTTATTCTTTTCATTACTTAAAAATACTTGCTGATTCGTGTATGCTTCCATATCTTGATGAAGTACTATGTTAGCACAAGTCTTCTTGGCTCGCCTTCGATGCTCATGGTTTTTAATGGATGGTCCTTGTTCATACCCATAAAAAACAATTGAACACTGTTCTCCATATTTCGTTTGTACATAGCTCACATACTGTTTGGCAATAACTTGATAAGTGGTTTTTACCTCCCATTTAACTCAATGTAGTAGAGCTCCACCATCAATGACATGCTTAGCATTTCTTTGATATTCGCAACCATTTATTCAACTTGTAAAAAAGTTAGCTAGTTGTGACTTGGCACCTTTGCGGATAAAGCCATCCTTAAACAAGGAAGTAGGAACTGAAGAAAGTTCATAGTTGAAGTACGGCTTCATATCTTCTTCCCTTTCTGCGATTGCAATAAGTCTTGAAAACAGAATTGTAGGGTCAATATGAATTTTTTGCTTTTCCACTTGAATTCCAGGTTGCAGGTGAGATAAAGGCTTTATGTGGTCACTTCTTTTGATTAATGCTTCTGATATGCTTTTTCCATCAAGCTTTTTATGAATAATACTTCCCACCAATTCTGTCTTTTCTGGGTTGATGCCATCCCCATCTGTTGCAGTTAAACCGGTTGATATTGAGCGTAATTTTTTTTCATCCACATCAAATGGTTCATGTGATTCAAACCACTGTTGAATTTTCTGCAAGTCTTGGAAGTCACGATTGCATCTCGTTGTTCCAAGATCTACATGCTGCTCACTTGTGGAACTCTTCAAGTTGGTCAACGTAGTCATGGAATTATGAACTCCTGCACACTTATGCATGCTGTAAATCCACTGGTGATGCACACTATCTGTTAATCCTCGTCCTCTTGTGAGCCCCCCACAACTATTTATAGACCTCATCATGACCTGCTCGATAACTAAATCAGTCCATAGACCTGCCCAAAATCGATTACTTCTATGAATTGTATGAAAGCCTTCATTGATAAAACATTGATGCAACCAAGGATGGTCATTTGGAAGGTTTTGCATTAGTTGCAAATAAAATCTAGCACTTTTGGCATAATTAATAATATGTCCAGTGGCTGCAAATAAATTGAGCATATTGGTCACTGCAACAAGGTGCAAAGACCAATTTCCAATTCTCTCTGCACGAATAAAAAGTTTTAAAACTTCGACATACTGCGTGTATTGTAACCACAGCTTTGCTGTAAGCAAACTTTCTGCCAATATTTTCTTGTATTGTCTAAGACTTTGCTCAAATTTTATGAACTCCTGGGATTCAACCACTTCAGCATATGACTTAGATTGCTCCAGTAATTCCTGATACATATCACAGATTTTTTTTAACTTCTTCCATGCTTAGTTTTTCTATTCCTTCTACATTAACTTTATTTGAAACCATTAATGTCACTTTGCATATTGACATCTCTGTCTTCATCCTCAGATTCGATTAAATCTATTGATGTTGTGTTCAGTTGAAGCTCAGCAGGTAAGATTGCCACCATCAATTTATTCACTAAAGCAGACTCTACAAGAAAATGTCTGCGCAAAGCTCTAGACACAGCTTTTCCGATCACTATATGATTTACTGCATTAGGGCCATAAATAGTTTCCAAAGCTTCTTGCAATCCTGATCCTTTCATCATGTGACCAATACTGCCAATGAAGCTCATCATAGTGTGGAATCCACCAAGCTTGCACACAATGTTGAATGATTTTGATTTAATTATTTCCATTGCCTTTATCCATAGAGGCTGGTCAAAAGTGATACATGGAGTAGGAATATTTAATTGTTTGGCTTGACTTTGTATGTATGCCAGAGTAGTATAAAGGCAGTTGTAGTCAGATGGATTCAAATCCAAAATAGGTAAAAGTAGTACTACTTCAGACTTTGGAAACTCGTCTGTACTGAACACATGTTGCATAAAACCGAACCAATTTGGCCTTGGCTTATCAGTACCTCTAGTCAAAGATCCCATGTGCCATAGAAGATCTGAACATACCTCAGGTGGGTATGTATAGGGAACTTGTAAATGAAGAATTGATTATATGTAACTGAAGCTAATGCTTTAGAAGCTGAGGGTATATATGTTAATAATGGCAAGCCTTTATCTCTCGGTCACTGAAATTCGGGACTGTCGAGCTATTATTCTTGAACTTGCGTTTAGTGATACCTTGTCATGTCGTGTTGAAATGGCAATAATTCCCATGTCATGGAAAGTCCCTTGGCTATCTAGAGTGATTGTGTTGCGGTCCACATTATCAGCTACCCATTGCGTAAAAGTGCCAGATTTATATTCACTCAGCAATGTTTCTTCTGGTGTTTCACTTTGAATGACAGACTGCCTGTATCTTGTAACCTCATCATAGCTGATGGAGAAACCCAAGTGAGACAACTCATTAATGAGCCATTTTGAGCCAAAAACGTGGTCCATTTCAACTCCTACACCAAACAATGTTGGTGTTACAACAGATCGAGGGCGAGATGACTGCACTATTGCATGGCCAATACTGTTCTGTTTCACTTCTGAGAGAACAACAATTTTCAGGAATGACAACAGATGAGGGGGTATGCACTCATGACCTTTTTTAATATTTGAAATATCTTCATTCGTTGGATATGAAGTTTGATCATACACTTTATTTCTGATTTCTTCTTTATTATTTCTGCTGCCATCGTCACAATACATTAAGCTTCACATTCAGCATCATTGCCTTTTATATCCCGCTGTTTGCTTACTATATACTCAGCCATGTTTCTAAAACAGATCACAATCTTCTCGCCCTTCAACATTAGCAAAAAAAATGTAATTTGTATAACGCTCTTGAAGCTTTTGCTTCAACCTTTTCTTGTTGTATACATCAGACCCATCTGCAAGTTTAATCATTTTTGAATGCAACTCAGTAAGCGTATACAATTCAGCACCGGCTTCTGCCTCAAACCACTTGATAAAAAGAGTGAAGTTACTATTCATCTGTTCGTCTTGATGTCGTCCTCCATCATGATGCGTGCTTCCTGATCTTTTTTTACCTAGATCTTTCTTTAGCATAAATCAAGTACGACAAAAATCATGATATACAGCTTCAGCTGCCACTAAATCAATGCATGACAATATGCGATTTTCAACCTCAGCTGCCCACTCATCTCTTCTCTCTTGACAACACTCCAAAATTCTTGAACGGATAGGAATAGTTGACACTCTACCAACTTTCGTTCTTTCTGGATGCCGCAAATCAACTACAACCGACTTACTACAGAACATACAGTTCTCCTTCCAGTTAAATGGTGTAAAAGAAGATCGTAATCTCTTGGGAAGAGGGACTTCCCCAGTTGTGCTCATTGATTTTCCAAATCGTTTGGGATTGGTAAAATCTCGACGACAATCTTGGTGTACTAGTATATTCTGGAAAGAACTTGTACATAGACACCACTCCAGATAATATCTAGAGTGGTGTCTATGTACAAGTTCTTTCCAGAATATACTAGTACACCAATAATTATAGTGAAAAGAACAAAAGAACAGATCTATGTGAATATTATTCACATAGATCTGTTCTTTTGTTCTTTTCACTATAATTCAACAGTGTGCGTACTCCCTTCTCGGTGACATGAACAGGCTCACTTCTATCAAAACCAAGCTTACAAATTATACAGCAATTCTTGAAGGAGTTGCTTGCTTCAGCCATTTGTTACCTGTAACATTGACAGATTGAACCTACTACAAATATTTTGATATATTTTCTAAACTTACTATTAGAACTCTTCAGGCCAGTAGGTATACCATTAAAAAGCGAAGTACTCCAGAAAACAGTTTGACTTCATAGAAATAGTCTACCTGAGTTCTACTGTCATTGAGAGGACAAATTTACCCTGAGAAATTGAGTGTAAACACTCATGCATAGAAATGATGTACTAATTGTGTTAATTCAACTTGTGTACATAGAAAAGATGTACTAATTGAGTTAATTCAACTTGTGAACTGCATAAGCATGTGTTTGTGCATCTGTGCTAAATATTTTTAGTGCTTAGCCTTTTATGGAATATATAATTCATGTGCCATCACTTTAAATATAAATTTTATTTCACTGACAGAATGTAGCTCCAGCTAACTTTAAATATAAATTTTATTTCACTGACAGAATGCAGCTCCAGCTTGGCTCCACACTGTGTAATGCCAATTATTAGCAATTAACACATTTCCCAATCAATGTAATCTGCAAGACTTTTCAAAGAGGTGCCACTTGTTTTACAATTAGCACGCTAGCTTGACTTGTAATCCGACAATACGATTATTTTTGATAAAACACTGTAATATCTTTTTTTCCCCAAAGTGGTGGTTGGATTTGTTCCACGTCAAAAATTTGCGGATTTTTTGATGCCAAAATTAGCTTCGTACCAATTTTTTCTAGGTTCAACCCTAATTCTACCGGACTACGTAACTAAACTATTTGTTGCTCAATGAAATACACGTACATTTTTCACAACAATGGGCAATGTACTACAGGAAGATTGGCCTTGCTGATGTAGATACAAGCATGAATATTGAAGGACATGTTTGCAGTAACATTTTTAACACATGGTGGATTTCTAATAATTTGCTTCCATCAGCTCAAGATTCATGAATGCCAAGGTAAACAAAATAGTTGATGGTCTCTTTCATATTTGGATGCACACATACTTCCACTAACTAACAAAAGAACTGATGTGGAAGAAAGTGGGTAGAGAGAAAGTGAGACATCAACATGGGATAGTCTAGTGTCGCCAGACCCTTTACCTACCACTACATGGGAAACCGGTCTGGTAGACTGACATAGAACAGTTTGTTAACTACAATTCGCTTTATTGGTATGGTTACCTGGTGTCATCCTCCTAAACTACACATTGGCTGTCTGAGCTGATGTGAGCCCTTGGTCATGTGTGGCATGCTCCTTGCATGAGGCAGTGGTATGACCCTGGACCCACCCCCCTGTGTGGCCTTGGGGGTGAGAGACTCAGGAGGTCAGTGGCAACTAGCGTTTAATTGCCCCCCCCCCCATAGGGCAGGAGGCCGCCTATACCCCCAAGACTATAAGTGATACATGTAGGTTAGGAAAGGGGGTTGGCAGCTCTCTCACCACTCTTGCCATAGTCAAGTGGCTTGTGCCTCCAAGACACATACTCCTATAAACTAGTATTACTGTTCAACCCTCCCCTGGTTGCAGTATCTGCTCCACACACCTAGTCACATGAAACTTTAAAAGTTGGCATTAGCTATTAAGTCAAGTGACAGTGCCTTAGTAGTAACAGTCGGTGTGCCTGGTGGAGCAACAGACACAAGTGAGAAGGAGCATGTCCTGATCGCGTGACGGGGTAATTGAGTGAGTGCCATGCATATGTGAGCCTGAGAACAGATAGGCAGTGAGCCTTAGAATACATAGGCAGTGAGCCCAAGAATACATAGGCAGTGAGCCTGAGAACAGATAGGCAGTGAGCCTAAGAATACATAGGCAGTGAGCCCGAGAATACACAGGCAGTGAGCCCGAGAATACATAGGCAGTGAGCCCGAGAATATATAGGCAGTGAGCCCGAGAATACATAGGCAGTGAGCCCGAGAATACGTAGGCAGTGAGCCTGAGACTAGATAGGCAGTGAGCCTAAGAATACATAGGCAGTGAGCCTGAGAATACCTAAGGCAGTGAGCCTGAGACTAGATAGGCAGTGAGCCTAAGAATACATAGGCAGTGAGCCTGAGAACAGATATGCAGTGAGCCTAAGAATACATAGGAAGTGAGCCTTAGAATACATAGGCAGTGAGCCCGAGAATACATAGGCAGTGAGCCCGAGAATACATAGGCAGTGAGCCCGAGAATACATAGGCAGTGAGCCTGAGAATACGTAGGCAGTGAGCCTGAGAATACATAGGCAGTGAGCCTGAGACTAGATAGGCAGTGAGCCTAAGAATACATAGGCAGTGAGCCTGAGAATACATAGGCAGTGAGCCTGAGACTAGATAGGCGGTGAGCCTGAGAATACATAGGCAGTGAGCCTGAGAATACATAGGCAGTGAGCCTGAGACTAGATAGGCGGTGAGCCTGAGAATACATAGGTAGCAAGCCTGAGAATACATAGGCAGTGAGCCTGAGAATACATAGGCAGTGAGCCTGAGAATACATAGGCAGTGAGCCTGAGAATACATAGCAGTGAGCCTGAGAATACATAGGCGGTGAGCCTGAGAATACATAGGCAGTGAGCCTGAGAGTAAAAAATAGAGACAGGCAGCGAGTGTGATAGTGTGAGAATAAGTCCAGTACCAATACAGTGAAGGGCAGCGTGCCCTGCATAGACACTTTTTAGAGGGCCCCCGGCGGACCGTCACACCTCTACTTGGTGGAGGTCTAACTATAATATATGTACTAGAACTGCCTATTCATGCTCTATATAATGCCACACTGGCAATAGTGTAGTGTGGCTTATGAGTCCTACGACACATCCAGCACTACAGTACATTCTCTAATCTCTCTCATCATGTAACCCCTATTTTCTCCACCTCCCTTCTCATGTAACACTCACATTAGCATAAATCTCAATTACAGCATGTACCTGTATGATTCAGGAGTTTCTATGCTTTTGAGAAAACTGATCACTTTGACAGAGCCAATCTTGGCAATACCGTGAGAGGGTCTGGCCATTACTAAATACTGCAGATAGTTACTAATATGCAATGGACAATGATGATCATAAATTTTTGCATGTGGGGTGAAAGAGAGATATTTAAAAAAATTAATCATACAATAGAGACATTTTAAGCAACAGTTTCATTTAAAATAAACGTTGCAGGTTGGCCATAGATAAAAGGCTAGAGCACCGGCGGCTACATCCAGGGATCCTGAATTTGATTTCTAGGAGACAACTGAGATCTTTCACCCTTTACCTTTGCTTTCCTTCAACCTCTATTAATTGAAATTTTTTATTCAAACATAAAAAGTGTCCCTCAATCCGGGGAAGGTTACATTATAGAGCAAACATTGGAACAAGTATTGAAATAATAGAATAATTAATTTCATTGAGAAGCTACTGTGGCCTAATACAGTAGATGAGATGACTTATTAGACTTTAAAGTGTGTAAAATTAAAGTGCATTTAAAATTTAATTATAATGAAGAAATGATCAAGTTTTTTGTTTCACTCATCAAATTTGGATTCAGCAGATATAAATTGACCTAAAACAGTCTCAAAAAGTTACTTCATATACAAAGACAAGGTTGGCCATAAAATCTGGATTTCTAGCCTGGACTAGCTAAATGGGGGGGGGGGGGGGGGGCTGGTATGCAGAAACAAGCAAGAAAGGCAGTTCCCCCCCCCCCCCCCCCCCCCCCCCACTCCACCCCCAACCATACTGGAACAAATGCACTGAGAGGAAGCTCAAATGAATTCCACTTTTTTGCTAATTCAATCCTGCTTGAATATATAATACTCAGTTGCTATAACCTTTATTTTAGTTAACATAACACAAGCATTCCACCCCATCTTGAAGCCATTCCCCCTTTATTAAAAATCCTAGATCTGCCCCTACATATAATAGTGCTTCTTTATTTATTTCTGAAGAATGCTCAGAATCTACACTTGGTAGGCTTCACAAATTTTTCAGAGCTGTAACAATTGAATAGAAAGATTATCAGTACTGTGGGGGGTATTGAACCAAAGTCCTTGCAAGATTACTAAGCAGCTGGAGACTCTGTGTAAATCCCAAGTTCCAGCAGGGTACACTGCCACCAGAATTGGTCTATGGGTAGTCTGGCGCTCTCCTATCAGCAACCTAAAGCTACCCTATCATTTCCCAACTAGCCTCGAAAGTATTCAAGGAAGTTATAATGAAAGTTAATTAGATATTAGCTAACTAGTGATGTGCTTGAGCACAAATGGCGAGCGAGCCTAAAGACTATACTATTTTTATATGAATGATTTTGACTTATAAGACTGAAGCTACTGAAAATAAGGTCCAGTTTTTAAATTTCGCATACACGGTAAAGGGATTTCAGTGCCATAGTAACAACTCTGCAACCGCTTGAATTGAAGGAAAAAAACAATAACAAAACAATACACATTATTTAAAAGTTTTCTTTGTGATATTCTTTAGCTAAGTAGTGGTTGTAACACACAATGCTTTGACACAACTGGACATGCACCTACACAGACTTACCTTCGCGGTAGTCTAGTGGACAATGTATTTTCAAGTAAATACTGTTGCGCACGGCTTATAACCATGACAAAGAGCGCATTGACTTATACCACAGCCACTAACTCAAATAGAAATGGAAGTCCCTTAAGTTTTCAAGTTTGAACTGCACCCGCAAAAGAATTCAAAACGGTAAACAATTCAATTTCTAGGGTGATACGGGTACTGATCGATAAACCAGAGAATTCTGTTTAGTGCAATTTGGGACGGGGTCGACAACCGAACTAACACAAAAACGCGAGGGTCAAAGTACAAAATGACATACGTACGTCCAAACATATATACAAATAAATAAATAAATTTATAAACATCCCCGATTTTCGATTGTGTTACCCCTGTAAGTGTCTCGCTCGCTACGCTCGCTCGCCAATAAGGTATGGTTCAGATTAAAAGAAAGACAGAGACCAACTGAAACTGGGTGGAGTGACTATGGAAGGTTTGAATAAGAAGAGTGGGAGCCGGCCATGCACCCCATACCTGTAACGAAGCCTATGCCTGACCATAACGAGGGTTGGTAGCATGCTCTCGTGATTTAGAGATTGAGACTGTGGGTAGAGTAACAGCATCAGAACTAGAATCCAACTCTTAACCTAACTGCACTAGTTAAGCAAGGCAAATGGACAGGCAGCATGCCCATGTATTATCGAGCCATAGAACTCTTGTTTTCGGCTGATTGCATCTGTAAGTAGCAATGAAGGCCATTCACCACTGATTGATGGTGTAGATCCTATATATCCAACCTGACCTACAGAAAGCTAATTACAATTTAGAGTACAGACAGTATATCTCCAGCCCCATACTATTTAAATAATACCACCACTGATGAGCAGCCATCCTTAGAGAGCTAATAGTGCCGGGTGAATCAGCCATTCTGGCAAGGCAGTAACAGGTAGCTGCTAGTTAGGCTACAAGCACTGAGAACAGTGGCTATCAGGACTAATATACTTGTGCCCGGGTGCCATTGCTCCACATGTGATACACCACATGTGACCACTTAGCTACATGGTTGCCGTATTTGCAGGTCCTATGCCGACCTTTACCTGGGCTCGGGTGATGTGATGGTGGGCTACACCTCTGTTAACTTGCCCACTCATCATTAGTTAACTGTGGCTTAATTAATGTGGGTAAAACCACTAAGATAATAGCAAATTTATCTCGTTCTAACAGCCAATAATTATTTCAGCCAGGAATGACTGAATAACACACTAAGATATTTCATGGCACATGAATATTATTCAACTCAGTCAGTCATATAGAAATACAACACACACAAAAAGTTAGAGCAGTCTTACGGCACAGGATATACCACCTTATTATGTTAACTATTGTTTGTGGTCTTCCCAATTAGTGAGGGGAACTGAACAAACACCTTAATGTCAGCCTACCTGCCACATAGCAGTAGGTAAAGGGTCTAGTAAAGCGAGATTAAACATGACGTGATCAAAATAGATCCTAAAGCTTTCAGGAATAAATAACGTGCTTATAAACTACAAGCCAGTGACACAGATGGATAAAATTTGAAAAATTGTTCAGACGCAATAATGATACTTATAATGGGTAAGCGAGCAAAACAAGGGGTGAATGAATATGGAATATCAGGTATGCATTATATAATACTTACATTGGTACATACTTTTATTTATTTATTTCACCGATCAATCAGAGTGTGTGGAATGAAATAACCAGAGTACAAGAGTCTTACTCTCCTAACACAGTCATCTGAAGCGCCCATTGCAGGGCTTCTCTGAAAGGTTCTAAAAGAACTAAAAAGTTCCGCAGACTGGAATTTTTTTAGAAACGTTTTAACTGAGGGAAACCAGGTGTTCTACTTGGTACAGATACAGCTGGTAGTTTAGTGATATGAAACTCATAACAACTAAATGACAAAATTGACTAACAGAACAGAATTTATTATCCTACATATAGACTCCTTGCTATGTAGAATACATGGAGGTATAACCTCCTAACTAGAACTGAACTAGACACAGCTGATGCCAATGCCACTGAAGGTCATAGATTACACAAAATAAAGTTAGCTGAAATAATAGACATCTTCCAACAGAACAGTCACAGGATCATGTGTTACTGCATTAGTCACTCCTTATGACTGCAATATTGTTCCCCAGGAATTAAATCGGCAATTTTTTGGGCGGCACAAATTCACTTAGGGGAAAATCACAGGCTATATATGTGACCGTCTATAGGAAAACTAGTCTCGCAAGCCAGACCTTTGCCGACCCCTTACCGCTACGCGGGGGAAGGAAAGGGTCTGGACAAGTGCTATAGCACGTTTCGTTCCATTGGAATTTAATTGTGATGAAATATGACGCAATGAAACCGACACGTAACCATTCAAATGATAACGCGTTAAATTTAAGAACGACCAGAGACATCTTTTCCGCAGCTAGAACAGACCTCCCCATAAACAGCTCTGACACATACACCTCTTAACAGACCCAAGCTGAACTGAGGAAACTAATATTGCAATGCCATGCGTCTTCGATCTTTACCGTGAAGAGCAGTTTTCTATTAATTTCCAGCGCCCGCCCACAACTTCTAAGTAAACCACACCCAATCATAAGTAATACACATTTTATACGTTCCTCCAGAATCTGGAGGAATGGAACGAAACGTGCTATAGCACTTGTCCAGACCCTTTCCTTCCCCCGCGTAGCGGTAAGGGGTCGGCAAAGGTCTGGCTTGCGAGACTATAGGAAAACCAGGCACAACGCGGCACCCTTTGAAAAATTTTTTTTTGCACTTACGGAGTTGTCGGCGTCCAGATATTGAGCTCTCCAAGTTTTATCGTCGTAGCTTAAGTCGTTCCCGCTATAATAGACTTAACCATTCCCTTCCGTCGGCTTGAAATAACACATTTTTAAGAAATCGATCGATCTTTTCTCGATATTACGCACGCCGCGTTGTGCCGGGTTTTCCCGTAGACAGTCACATATTGTGTAAGATCGGCCTTCAGAAAATCGCTGAGATTGCCAGAGTATGACTACTCACTAAGATTGTCAACATCTTGCGATAGTACAGGTCTCATATACAGTGACATCTGATTACATTACTTGACATACACATTTGCATGTATATTTATTGTCACACAAACACTTGTGTCCTAGGTGACCACAACAAGCTAGCCAGAGCCACTAATTGCTCTGAGTGTTGGTGATACATTCTAGCAATGTAGACCTATTGGAACCAATACTTCCTTATATTACAAACACACTCTAGAGAACACTCACCTTGCCATCATTACAGCAGTGTCAGGTAACTCCATGATTAAATGTTGACACTTCTTGAGCCATTATTCACAGCTGGTCTAAGTCAGAGACATCGAAAGCAGCTTCACCCACTACAAAGAAGAGCAATAGAAAAACAAAACGCATTGAAGTGAATAAATGCAATCATGAAATTTCAACGTATACTCTGCAAACTAATCCCACCAAGAAATTGTTAGAAACAGTTCGAGAGGTATAGTCTCTTAAAAATATTCACTAACACAGCGGTTCTGGATGTCTAGATTGGTCAGTTGTAACACAACAAGAGGTAGGGCCATCCATGAACACATAGTACTGTATAATGCAGAAATAGAACGGTCAAGACAGTGTGGTAAAACAACAACAACAACTGGGTTTGATACAGAGGGGGGGGGGGGGGGGGGGGGGGGGGGGGGGGGGGGGGGGGGTAAAACCCCTGGGGTCCCCCCCCCCCCCTATGATTTTCACCTATACTTATTAAAACATCAAAAAACAAATCAAAAATAGAAATATAAAAATCAGAATTAACAATATAATTGTAAGTAAATCATTTAAGTAAGTTCATGTAAGGTGACTGTTGTCAAACAAATTCATAAACGAATTCTTCTGTTCTGCAGTTTAAAAATGTTTAAAATTTCTTCAAAAATCAATGTCAGCAAGTTCAGGCCCTTCTATAGCCAATTCTCATCAGTATAGCTAAGGAACATCAGAAAGTTTATTTCTTAACCTATTCTGCACCAGTTTCATTTGGCTAAATGACCTTTCAACTGTGGAAGTGCTCATTGGAATGGAAAGTAGTATGTTCATGAGGCAGAACATTTGAGGAAAAATACTTTCTGATATCCATTAGCTACTACTCGCAACTTCTACAGTCTTCCAAAGCAACAAATATAACCCTTACCAACCAGCAGCTGTTTCACAATGACCAGTGCTAAAGCAACTTTTAAACTGGGAAACTGGTGATCCTAAAATGATACCCTACTCCATTCAAACTAGAAGATAACCTATTAGGAGTCTGTGCTTAATTAATGTCAGAGCTATTCAGCTTTCAAATGAACAAGCTGTTTATTAGAGGTAATCAATTGATCAATACCATAATATAATACAATAAGTTTAATTTCCTTACCTTATTAGTATTGCAAGGAACAAAAAAATACAACTATAAGGTCGCTACTTGACTTTCCCCCCCCCCCTCCCCCCCCTAGCAAAAATTCCTGTATCAAACCCTGAACAACAACAACAACATTAATTTGAGAGGTTAGCCACAGGGAAGAAACCTCAGCTCTATCTAAATGATAGACCTTATAATAATAATAAATTTCATTATTCTAAATTAGATAAACTTAGCGGAAGATATAGAAAATGCAACAGTTGCAAATCCCCGATGTGTGGACAGTGCATATTTCAGACAGTGCATATTTCACATGGGCCTCAATCTGGTGGACCAGCATTAAGAAAAAAATTACACTCATTGAAAATATCACATAAGAAATTGAACATCCAAAATGATTCAATTATAGAAGAAAAAACAACATTCCTACACAGGAAACTAGTTGCACACACACACACACAGGCATACACTACTAATGGATGACAGGATTTAGTTTTGATCAATACTCATTCACTGATTAAAAATATTAGGTATCACAAGTTATGACTAAGGATGAAGTGATGGTAAAATAACTTAATTAAGTATTACAATGTCATTCTGTACCACAATGTCATTCTGTACCACAGAAGCTCCACCCGTATTAGACGGAATATTTTCAACATTTTAGGAGTTGTAGGCTGAAAACGAAATTCCAGAGGAAGCTAATCCTGAAATACGAAGATAGTGACTGATACAGTGTAGCTACAAGTGCAAATGATTAAAAATAAAAAAATAAAAAATGGCCTACTATTAGCGAGTGATAGCACGTGTAACCTGTGCTATTAGGGATCAATAGCACTCGTAAAGCAATTGAAATAGCACTCGCCGAGTACGATTTCAATTGCAAGTGCTATTGATCCCTAATAGCACGGTTACCCGTACTATTACTAGTGGTGTGCTTGAGCACAAATGGCGAGCGAGCCTAAAGACTATACTATTTTTATTGACTTCTAACACTGAAGCTACTGAAAATAAGGTCAAGTTTTTAAATTTAGCATACAGGGTAAAGGGATTTCAGTGCCATAGTAACAACTCTCTGCAACTGCTTGAATTGAAGGAAAAAACAACAAAACAATACACGTTATTTAAAAGTTTTCTTTGTGATATTCTTTAGCTAAGTAGTGGTTGTAACACACAATGCTTTGACACAACTGGACATGCACCTACACAGACTTACCATAACGGTAGTCTAGTGGACAATGTATTTTCAAGTAAATACTTTTGCGCACGGCTTATAACCGTGACAAAGAGCGCATTGACTTACCACCGCCACTAACTCGGAAGTCCCTTAAGTTTTCAAGTTTTAACTGCACCCGCAAAAGAATTCAAAACGGTAAACAATACAATTTCTAGGGTGATACGGGTACTGATCGATAAACCAGAGGATTCTGTTTAGTGCAATTTGGGACGGGGTCTACAACCGAACTAACACAAAAACGCGAGGGTCAAAGTACAAAAATGCCTTACGTACGTCCATACATATTATACAAATAAATAAACTAGTGGTGCGCTCGAATAGCGCAAATGCATGGCGAGCGAGCAGACTCTTTTTACAGAAAAATAGGACAGAAATTACATCTAACTGTAGTGTACAGTGTAACCCTTTCCATTCTCAGTTAGCATCAGAGAAATCTAAAGTCTCTGATCCCAGACTAAACTAACAGAATTACCTGAATAAACTTCGAAAGCAGTGGCAAAGAAGCGCAGCTTGACAAAGACTTCACAATTGTTTCAAGAAGAGAGTAGCTTTAAACGTTTTGGTTGAAACAAAGTTGCGTCTGCAGCAGGATTCTCCGCGCTCGTTAATTGAAAAAATAATACTGAAATTGTGAACGCTTTACCTAACTTACGTAATTAGAAGCCCGGGCGAAAACAGAGGTCTCACGTACCCCATAAACAGATAAATAAATAAATTTATTGCACCTTTTATATTTTTAATTGAATATTTCCGCATCACGCGAGCGTTCTGTATTCTCCCATATTGTACGGTTTATATTGTACGGTACACTACGCATGCGCGTAGCGAGTAAAATCAATGAAAATTGAATTGTAACCGGTTGAGAAAAAATATCAAGGCAGCAATAAAGCACTTATCACACTCGTCGTACAATATGGGAATGATATTTTACTCTCACGCCACATTTTCACTCGCCTTTGGCTCGTGAAAATATTTTGCGTGCTCGTAAAATATTTTCCCATATTGTACTCTGACTCGTGCTATAAGTATTATATATATAGCGAAATCTCTCGATTGAGTTACCCCTGATAGTGTCTCGCTAGCTTCGCTCGCTCGCCAATAAACTAGTGGTGTGCTTGAGCACAAATGGCGAGCGAGCCTAAAGACTATACTATTTTTATATGAATGATTTTGACTTCTAACACTGAAGCTACTGAAAATAAGGTCCAGTTTTTTTATTTAGCATACAGGGTAGAGGGATTTCAGTGCCATAGTAACAACTCTCTGCAACTGCTTGGAAGGAAAACAACAACAACAAAACAATACACGTTATTTAAAAGTTTTCTTTGTGATATTCTTTAGCTAAGTAGCTAGTGGTTGTAACACACAATGCTTTGACACAACTGGACATGCACCTACACAGACTTACCTTCGTAGTAATCTCTAGTGGACAATGTATTTTCAAGTAAATACTGTTGCGCAAGGCTTATAGCCATGACAAAGAGCGCATTGACTTACCACCGCCACTAAGGATTCTCAGAGCTCGTTAATTGAAAAATACTGGAACTGTGAACGCTTTACAGAACTTACGTAATTAAAGGCGCGGGCGAAAACAGAGGTCTCACGTACCCCATAAACAGATAAATAAATAAATATATATAGCGAAATCTCGATTGAGTTACCCCTGATAGTGTCTCGCTCGCTTCGCTCGCTCGCCAATAAACTAGTGGTGCGCTCGAATAGCGCAAATGCATGGCGAGCGAGCAGACTCTTTTTACAGAAAAATAGGACAGAAATTACATCTAACTGTAGTGCACAGTGTAACCCTTCCATTCTCAGTTAGCATCAGAGAATCTAAAGTCTCTGATCCCAGACTAAACTAACAGAATTACCTGAATGAACTTCGAAAGCAGTGGCAAAGAAGCGCAGCTTGACAAAGACTTCACAATTGTTTCAAGAAGAGAGTAGCTATAAACTTTTGGTTGAAAAAAGGTTGGGTAAGGCAGTGCAGCAGGATTATCCGCGCTCGTTAATTGAAAAATACTGGAACAGTGAACGCTTTACCTAACTTACGTAATTAGAAGCGCGGGCGAAAATTTTTGACGTACGTATACATACCTATATATATATCTGAAATCTCAATTGAACACGACTGAGAGTCAGCTTCGCTCGCTTCGCTCGCTCGCTGAATTAACTAGTGGTGTGCTTGAGCACAAATGGCGAGCGAGCCTGATAGTTAGGTAACATAAAACTAAGTATTGTTACTATGTTTTAGCTTAGTTCATGCTAAAACTATAATAGCCGTTATGACCTTTTATTTCAGCAAACAAATACAAAATCACTCTCTTACCTGATTAATGGTAACTTTTGCCATTCTGATAATCTCAACCACCAGTAACTCTTGAACAAGCTCACAGCTACCGTAAAAAATAAACCAGTGTTATTATTTGTAATTTTAGCTCCGTATCCCCCAAAAACGGCGAAGTTTTGAAATTAAGTGGAAAAGGGTCTTCAATGCCATAGTAACCGGTCGAATCAACTTTTTGTTTCTTGAAAAGCAAGCGTTTTCGCAGAAATTTTCTCACACTTTGGAGCTTTAAGTATAAAGTAAGGCTTGCTTAATCCTGCAGTTTCAGAATAAACTGGGGTCAAGCCTAAAAAGCCGTGTTTTTTGGAGAAAAAAGTTCCCAGCGCGCGCGTTTAATTACATACGTACGTCCAAACATATATACAAATAAATAAACTAGTGGTGTGCTTGAGCACAAATGGCGAGCGAGCCTAAAGACTATACTATTTTTATATGAATGATTTTGACTTCTAACACTGAAGCTACTGAATATAAGGTCCATTTTTTTTTTATTTCGCATACACGGTAAAGGGATTTCAGTGCCATTGTAACAACTCTCTGCAACTGCTTGAATTGAAGGGAAAAAACAACAACAAAACAATACACATTATTTAAAAGTTTTCTTTGTTATATTCTTTAGCTAAGTAGTTTCAATTTCTAGGGTGATACGGGTACTGATCGATAAACCAGAGGATTCTGTTTAGTGCAATTTGGGACGGGGCCAACCACCTAACCAACACAAAATTACCTGAATAAACTTCAAAAGCAGTGGCAAAGAAGCGCAGCTTGACAAAGACTTCACAATTGTTTCAAGAAGAGAGTAGCTGTAAACTTTTAGGTTGAAACAAAGTTGCGTCTGCAGCAGGATAATCCGCGCTCGTTAATTGAAAAATACTTGAACTGTGAACGCTTTACCTAACTTACGTAATTAGAAGCCCGGGCGAAAACAGAGGTCTCACGTACCCCATAAACAGATAAATAAATAAATAAATATAGCGAAATCTCGATTGAGTTACCCCTGATAGTGTCTCGCTAGCTTCGCTCGCTCGCCAACTAGTGGTGTGCTTGAGCACAAATGGCGAGCGAGCCTAAAGACTATACTATTTTTATATGAATGATTTTGACTTCTAACACTGAAGCTACTGAAAATAAGGTCCATTTTTTTATTTAGCATACAGGGTAGAGGGATTTCAGTGCCATAGTAACAACTCTCTGCAACTGCTTGGAAGGAAAACAACAACAACAAAACAATACACGTTATTTAAAAGTTTTCTTTGTGATATTCTTTAGCTAAGTAGCTAGTGGTTGTAACACACAATGCTTTGACACAACTGGACATGCACCTACACAGACTTACCTTCGTAGTAGTCTAGTGGACAATGTATTTTCAAGTAAATACTGTTGCGCAAGGCTTATAGCCATGACAAAGAGCGCATTGACTTACCACCGCCACTAAGGATTCTCAGAGCTCGTTAATTGAAAAATACTGGAACTGTGAACGCTTTACCTAACTTACGTAATTAAAGGCGCGGGCGAAAACAGAGGTCTCACGTACCCCATAAACAGATAAATAAATAAATATATATAGCGAAATCTCGATTGAGTTACCCCTAATAGTGTCTCGCTCGCTTCGCTCGCTCGCCAATAAATAAATAAACATCCCCGATTTTCGATTGTGTTACCCCTGTAAGTGTCTCGCTCGCTACGCTTGCTCGCCAACTAATACTAAAGTAATAGTATACTAGAAAATGCTCGTGTAGCATTGGTTGGGCGAGCGAGCGAAGTTCTCGAATACGCGCGCGAGCTGAGTTAACAGTAACAGAATTACCTGAATAAACTTACAAAGCAGTGGCAAAGAAGCGCAGTTTGACAAAGACTTCACAATTGTTTCAAGAAGAGAGTAGCTATAAACGTTTTGGTTGAAACAGAGTTGCGTAAGGCAGTGCAGCAGGATTCTCCGCGCTCGTTAATTGAAAAATACTGGAACTGTGAACGCTTTACCTAACTTACCTAATTAGAAGCGCTGGCGAAAACAGAGGTCTCACGTACCCCATAAACAGATAAATAAATCGTTCTGGAATGCGCGCGCGTTTAAACGACGACGTACGACACGTTTAAAGGACGACGTATTCAGGATTTCCATAGACTACATCTTAGAGTTACTCGCTCGCTTCGCTCGCTCGCCAAAAATTGTATTCGATAACCCACACTTTCAGCAATGAATTGGCAGCAGAAATGATTAGTTCAGACAGTTACATGCTTTACAAGAGGGGGAAGGGAGAGGTGCTTAAAGAAAACTGGGTTTTTTTTGTCATGGCAAATAATCTGTCATTCACCATAACCCCTAAATGCAATTCATTAGGAGCTTTCCGCTACAGGGTGGGCGAACTCCTGGATGAAAACAAGCCCCGCCTGATTGTTATCACACAGCATAAGTGAATTCCTACCGTTGTAGTCCTTTTCTCTGTTATCAGTAGCACAAAATGCAGCCTAGCCAACAACGAGCAATCAACCACATCCTACTTCAATCTTGTAGGGTCACCATGCAAAATGCCCGCGTAATAATCTACTTTTACACTTGAGTAAAGTGGGAGAGGTTATAATCACACATAACCTGGGAATGGTTAGAAGTAGTAGCTAGAACCCGTACTGGGCGAGAGAGAATGTCTGCGTTAACTTCTTTTCTCCGAACGTAAGGTCGGTTGGTACTAATGCTGCTATAAGGGGATAGCTATGACAATACCTAACATACGAGTTCGCTAGCTATTATAGAAAGAAAGGTATGGTGTTAAGCTTCCAGATAACTATTACAGCGTCTAATTTTGGCACGAATCACCCGCCATAATAATCACACATTACCTGGGAATGGTTAGAAGTAGTAGCTAGAACCCGTACTGGGCGAGAGAGAATGTCTGCGTTAACTTCTTTATCATTACAGTTCTGGTCTCTTTTATTCTAACAAATATAGTGAACATCTAGGAATGATGAATAGCTGAACTCACATATGACGCCTAGCCTAATCCCTGCTTAAATTGTGACCGTCTATAGGAAAACCAGGCACAACGCGGCACCCTTCGAAATTTTTTTTTTTGCACTTACGGAGTTGTCGGCGTCCAGATATTGAGCTCTCCAAGTTTTATCGTCGTAGCTTAAGTCGTTCTGCTATAATAGACTTAACCGTTCCCTTCCGTCTGCTTGAAACAATACATTTTTAAGAAATCGATCGATCTTTTCTCGATATTACGCATGCCGCGTTGTGCCCGGTTTTCCCGTAGACGGTCACAATTGTTGAGTACCATTTCTACATTATCAAATTTATACTAACTTATAGTACAAAACAAGAGACTAAGACCAGCAAAAAAAACCTCCAAACTCTTTACAATGGTGAAAACAATACCTATGTACTTCGGCGGTTTTAATTGATAATTGTTCAAATATGAGTCTTGTGAACACTTGTTGCAAGCAAGAAGCAAACCTGGCATTTGAGTCTAATTAATACTTTATGTAACTTAATTCTGTATAACTTTACTATTCTCTCAATCATGTTTACTCTAGCTGTGCTATAGTCTTCTTACAGTTGAACTGAAGTATTACATTCACTTGATTTCCTACATTTAGGTAGAATTATTATACAAGAAAATTTCTTCTCCTAACTAAAAATTAATAATATTCAAAAATAATATGCTGACATTGGTTAAATTATAAATGCTTTAATCATGTTATTTATTTGCAGATTTATTCTTTAGAATTGGATCAAGAACTCTTAATGATGGAGATTCTGTAAATATTACTGATATAGGAGATCAACCTACTGATCGTGAAGATCCTGGAAATACATTAATATGTGACACTACAAACGTGAATTGGCTTGTTGTAGAAATGTAGAAACTAGAATGGGAGTTATTGGGAACTGGTTCACTCCTTCAGGTTCTGCTGTTATTACTGCAGCAAATTTAGGATTGACTACAGATTCATTATACAGAGTAGTGTATACTCGACAAGTTCGTCTGGCAAGTAGAGGAGCTCCAGTTGGACCACTGGGAATATATTCATGTTCAGTACCTGATAATAATGGAATACTTGTCAATGCAACTATTAATATCATCAATATATTATTAACAGGTAAAAGGTGTAGCAATTTTTTTGTTTTCTGTTGTTGTTTTTTTGTTTTGATGTGCAAAATTTTCTTCAACAAATTTGCTGTTAAAATGTATCAAGAGAGCTGAATTAGTTGTCATCTGTTCCCATGTTTAATAATACTGTCATGGCCATGTAATTACGGCTTGCTTTGGGGTTCCAAAAATGGTAAACAAAATTGAGTATCATCAAGCAAATTCAATTATATCTAATTACTACCCATACCTTTACCAGTTTTTTAACGTTTAGTATAGCTGATACTTTGACTTGCCTAACTATCAGAATCAAAATGCTTCATTCTTGAATGTCATCATAAATTGCAATTTTCTAGGTAGTTCATTTATAAAAAACACAATTTATAGTAAGATTAATATCTAAAAAATTAATGGCAGCAATTAACACGATTTATTAAGAAAGTTATTACAATAGTGCTTAGCACAAAAATATCAGCTGAACAATCAACCTTAACAGATGTTTACTCTGTTAATGTTTGTAGTTAGTTCTATCTCAATATCTCCTATCAACCCAGAAGTTGTAGCTGGAGAGTCTCTTACATTCACATGTACTGCAATTATAACTGGTAGAGGTGGTACACCATCAATTACTTGGACTGGTCAAGTAGCTCGAGGTCCACTGCAAGGTCAGGCTGTTCAAGGAAGTACAAACACATTCACAGATATGTTGAGAATAGAGAGAGTGAGCCAACACAATCCATCTGTACAATGTATGGCTTCAATTAGCACTTCTACTCTAACGACTTCAGTCCATTATCAGTGTCAGGTAATTTTGTAATTCGATTGATGTGTTGATATTATTACATTTATACAATGTTACACAGTTCCCCAAACATCAGCCAGCATTACAGAGAGTAGAGTGCCAACAGTTTCATTCAATTACATACTCACTTGTAATGTGAATATTCCATCAACATTAATGATAGTATCATATTCATGGATGGAGGGAAGTACTCTATTGACAGGATGGAATACTCATCAGTTAGACTTGAGTCCACTACTATTATCTCACAATACAACACAGTATACTTGTCACTATACAGCTACATCTCCATATCTCATAAATCCTGTTATAGGAATGAGTCCCTCCCATGAAGTACTAATCATTGGTAAGTATCACAGAACTGTAAAGTTAGAGTATTAGAATACCACTAAAGTAATCGTGAAGTTATAATTAATTTCATGAATGTACTGAGAATTACTGTTATGTTGCACACTGAATGTAAGTAAAATTGAATTCTGAATTCAAAAGCCCCGCCCCCATGCTTCAAGTGCTGATCTAATTATGACTTTATTACAGCCACGTGCAATTAGCACTTATACATTAATATCGCTAAATGAATAAGACAATAATGACCTCGATTCTTTTAAATATATTATAATCAATTGATTCAAAAGTATATACTTCAATCTGTTTATACAGTTACAGTCACCTCTGTCACTATAACTCCACCCAACCCTAGTGGAGTAGCTGGTGTAGATGATGTTGCTCTGACATGTACTGGAACACTATCAGGACCTGCTATAGCTAGAGTTCAATGGACAGGACAAGTGATACGTACTCCACTACTGGCAATGGAACCATCTTCTACAGTCAGGGATTCATTAGTACTAACTCGAGTTAGAGATTCCTTTGCTGGAACGTATACATGTACTGTAACTTTTGGAGCATCTAGTATGAGTAGATCTGTACCATTAGCAGTTACGGGTGAGTTTGTCATATAGTATGTGATATTTATTTCATGCTGCTGTACATATTTAGCTCCAACTATACCTATCTCTATAATGGAGAACCAGTCACCTGTTGGTCTTCGTGACTACATCCTCACCTGTGTAGCCACACCTCCTTCTTCTTTGGAAGTGACTTCACAATCATATCAGTGGAGAAGAAATGGACAAGTTTTATCAAATCAGAGTAACAGACTATTGAACTTGAGTCCTCTGCCACTGAGTGAAGATGGTGCACAATATACTTGTCAGTACACAGCCTCTTCAGTATATGTCAACAATGTGGATGCTACCAGTCCCACACATACAATAGCACTTACACGTAAGGAATTATAGTAATAGTAATAGTAGTAGTAGTAGAAGTAGTAGTAGTAGTAGTAGTAGTAGTAGAAGAAGTTTCTTACTTCAGTCAGCATGGATCATTGTCAACTAACTATGCACTGCACTTTATGATTGTATATAATAATTTGTTAATAATTTCCATCAAAGTTTAATAGCACCTCAATATACCTATTTTTTTAATATGTAATTTCTGGGGAAAACTTTGACATACCTATTTTGTTACGTTTTAGTTGAATTATTAAGCAGTCCTCCTACAAACATACAAGGAACAGTTCAACCAACTTCAGTGATGCTCACATGGACACAGCCAGATATTGATGCAGTGCAAAATTACATCATAAGTTACACTAGAACTGCAGGATGTTCTGATACTCCAAGTGGGAGCCAAACAATCTCAGGATCCATGAGGATGTATACTCTATCTGGTTTGCAAGAAAACATAACCTATGACATCACTATAACAGCAATGAATACTAGAAATAGATTATCGGCTACTGAATCTTTCCCTACTCTAACAGCCAGTAAACTATATATATAATATATATATTTATTGCAGCTTTGATATTTTTACTTGAATATTTCCGCATCACGCGAGCGTTCTGTATTCTCCCATATTGTACGGTTTATATTGTACGCTACTTGTAGCGCGCGCGTAGCGAGTAAAATCAATGAAAATTGTATTGTAACCGGTTGAGAAAAATTTCAAAGAAGCAATAAATCACTTATCACACTCGTCGTACAATATGGGAATGATATTTTACTCTCACGCCACATTTTCACTCGCCTTTGGCTCGTGAAAATATTTTGCGTGCTCGTAAAATATTTTCCCATATTGTACTCTGACTCGTGCTATAAGTATTATATATTATATATTATAATATAATAGTTTATATTAAATGTTTTAATTAAACTGAATACACCTTTATAACTAGAAATATAAATATGCTTTAATACTCTTAACCTATAAACTGCTTCCGTAATGCAATTTATTGTGTACTGAATCGGCCTATTGAGTGCCTTTACGTACCAAATTTATTGAATTGGAAAGTATCGTAAGCCCATGATATTCAGCAGTAAAGAGGAAGTCCTGGAGTTATTGTGTTGGGTTATTGCGTCCCCCTAAGCTTCATTGTTACGTTTATTGCATCCCCTGAGGGTCTGCCAATTCTATAATACCATTCTGTGCCAATTACAGGAATTTGGTTAAATAAAATAGCTTCATATGAATGCAGAGACTTTGTATTACTAGTTATGAGTAGCTGTTTAGGTGATCTAAACTCAGAATCTCTTATGATGCTATATGGTTATGATGGTCTTTTGGCGCATGTTTATCCTAACTTCTATGAAGTGCTTAATTCAGACGACTACCACTTGCACTCTGCGAGAATTCTGACTAGTTCTTTGGGTGGAATATTCTCAATTTTTCGCTTATCATCTATCCCTTTGCACCAACGACACCACATTCCTAAGTCGGGTAATGTTTTCTGTTACTTTGCTATTCTAAAGACTTTCTAATTCCTCATCGTCAAGACTAACTGATTGTTCACTCTCAATGCTAAAAGATGGCAGTACTTCGTGCCTTTTACATTCCCTTTCTAGTCCACCTCAAATACTAGAGAAAAGATTTTCAATGAATTCATCAGAAAAAAAAAATGAATTGAAAGTCCTCTAGGCTGCATCCATTTTGGCCACTCAGTTTCTTTGCCATTTGCGCATGATCAGTACACAGTAAATTGATTAATCATTGGATACCACGGCAATATCACTTGTCTGTCAGTGGCATTTACAAGAGTGCCTGCGGCACTCCTGTTAATGCTAGCCAACAGACTCATGATATTCTGTGGTATTCAATGATTAATCTATATGTATTTGTAGTTCCAAGTGACAGAGTTTGCGGAATATCATCTCAAGATAGAAACTTCACTAGTGTTACTATTTCATGGCAGCCAGTCGATTGTCTACAACAAAATTATCCAATTATAAGCTACAAAATTCGTTATACTGAAACTTACATTACTACAGGACTAATAACAACTACTGACACTTCATTTGTAGCTACTTCATTATTCCCTGGTACTTCTTACACATTTGAAATAGCAGCTGTTAACAGAGAGGGTGATGGGCCATATCAACAGTTCATAGCATCAACTCAGCCTCCGACAGGTATGATGATATTGTAATAATTTACTTAAATATACATTTCATTTTTTTCTTAGGTTTTCTATTACTAAAAGGTCAATATTTTCCAAACAACAGTGTTGTTAATATCAGTGATATTGGAGAAGATAGTGAAGCACTGTACTGTTTTACTGATGAGTCTCAATGCTGTAGGCGTCAAGATAATTTTCTCCCAGGCATTAGAGATTGGAACTTTCCTAATGGAAGTATAATGATGAGTAGAATGAACAATACTATATCTAGAACTAGAGGACCTCGATCAGTCATACTTCATTGTGACAATGTACTTGCACCAACTGGGATATACAGATGTCAGATATATGATGAAAGTACTTTTGTAGGAATCTACTCTGACAATGAAGGTAGTAAAAAATTTGGAATAAATTATAGTTTTTCTCAGTTGTCTTAAAATAATAATTTAAAGCTCTACTGAGCTCTATTAGCAAACAATTTGGCTTACATCAAAAATTTTCTTATTTAAACTAACAATAATGCAGCATATTATTTTAGTGACCTAATCTATGCACTATGTTCTACTACCACGTAGATTAAGTGACTTACCTTAGTTGTATACATATAATATTAACAGGTAACAAGGTCTCCATGTCATTGTTAGGAGTCACTTTTACATAAAATGCAACACTATAAATAATGAAAAAATATGAAATATTCTGATTGTAGAATCAACAAATTATTGACAATAACATAATTAAGTATTGTGCATATGTCATGACTACTCATTTTTTAGTTTGCAAACATATGTATCAATTGTAGTACAGTAAAGTTTCTCTGCCCCCACTTGTTGGTCAAGGATAGCATACTCAATAGGTTATGAGTCAGGACTTCATGTTAACTTGTTGGATAGTTGCTAGACATGTTGAAACATGAATAATTGCCAGTAGCCTCAAGTCACCGCTGGTATGATTTACTATGTTTGTCAATGGCTGAAGGCTGAATGTAGCATTTAATCCACTAAAAGTCCTGGTTAAGAAAACATATGGACTGTGGGGCTTAATACAGAATGCATTGGAAACACCTACGGAGGCAGCAGCTATGGCTACATTTAATGTGTGTCGGGATAAGGCATGACAATCTTAAAATTATTTAAGAAATGTACAAATTTGTCTTGATGGGACTAATGTGTCTAAATATTTTACTAAATTAGATTTTGTAATTTCTGGATGGGATTGATCACATCAAAAACTTTGGAAGAAACTATTAGATCAGTACTGTAAGAAGACTAGCTAAAATTCTGGAATAAACTTTACACTAGGACTACATCAAAATGCTAAAGTGCAAGACCACATCAATCAAATAACAAAATTCTTCTGATTTATGGGTCAACTTAATTTGCCTTTAAGTGAGGTGGTCACGATTGTGACAAGTCTAACCTTCATTGAGTGTGCTATTCTTGCTGTTTGGCTGTGAGCTGTGGTATTGGATTGTTGTTAGCCACAAAGTAACCAAACTAATCTTTTGATATTGTCTCACCATTCATTATACTTGTGAGCTGGGTATTTGAGTGGCACTGAATAGACTGCAGATAAATCTCAAACTTCCAGCACTTTAGATTGTAATGACAGAGTTTCCTACATTGATGACCAGCCAGCTATTTGTAAAAAGCTTGCCCTTCACTGACAAGACTTGTTATCCACATTACCACCCACAGGTTCATGAATGTATTGTGGAGTAATCTAAACAGCTAGATACTTAAACTATTTTTATTTGTACTTAAATAACAACGCCTGCGAAATTAAACTGCAAAATTATAAGGAAAATTACCCGTAGCTGCTCATAATTATCATCATGTGTATATATGCATATGAACAATTATTATTATTCATACCTAATGTTTTTCATCTATTTTTAAGGATTACTTACTATACAGTCTCTATCATACCACACGACAACTGGTATTGTGACTTGTATATCTACTGAAGGTCCTGTCACTAATCTAACTTGGAATAGAAGTGGAGCATCTTACTCGCTGAGTAAAATAATAGTGGATACTGTCAGTGCCACTTACTACAACCTTCTACACATATCTAGTGATACACTATCAGATTACACTGGGATCTTCAGCTGCAATGTTAGAAATAGCAGAGGAAGTTCATCTGGAGCTACTGATAAAAATGTAAGAATGACACCTTATTATAAAAAAAATTGAACTTAACTGACTTTGCATATTATTATCAGCTATAGGTCTTACTGGAAATCAAAAAATACTTATTTCATTGGATCTACTGCAAGTATAATTTGTTTTAGTAACCTGACAGTAGTTTCTATTCAATGGCTCACTATTTCTGATAATGTTTCATATTCTACAGAGCAATTAAAAGACAATGAGTTGCACTTAATTTTAAGTGATCCAATATCTGAATATTCTCATGGCACAATGTTTACATGTGAAGTAACAAGTCAGTTGTCACATGGTCGTATTGCAACTAGCACCACATCATTTACTATAAGGACATTTGAAGAGAGTAAGTTAAATGAATGTATGCGTGAATTAAATTATTTATTCATATTTACAGAGTCTGGTCCAGTGTCAGAGTTAGTAGTATCACATATCAATGTGACAAGTATACAAGTATCATGGATGCCTCCCAAAACACCTAATGGAGTCATCACTGCCTATTATTTGAGATTGATTAATATCTCGACCAGTAAATTAATCATTAATAAAAACTTAACTACAAGAAATCAACATACATATTACCTGTCTGAACTTCGTAAGTACTTAATACCAATTTTGGGATTTATTTTAAATATTTTGCGTAGATGCAGGAGTTCCGTATGAAATTACCATATCAGCTGTAAATTCTAAAGGTATTGGAGTCAAAACTAACCAAGTATTTTTTTCCAAAGAATTAAGTAAGCAAATAAAATAACCATTAAATATAATATGAAATTTTAGTCCTTGTGTTCCTCAGAACCTACAGTCTCTCCAAAATTACTCACTGCAACTCGTACAGCATCTATTGCAATGACTTTATCTTGGGAGCACCTAACCCTTTCTGAAGCTCAAGGATTCATTACAAACTATACAATACTTTATTACAAGACTGCTAAAGTAAGGAAAAGGCTAAGGCCTAACACAATATCTAAAATTGTAGATGGAAGTCATAATAGCACTGCTATATATGAGCTAAATGAAGTCTCTGCATATTTAGTCCAAATATCAGCAAAGACTGCAGCTGGAAATGGAGTACTGATCATGCCAGTAATTGTTCCACTACCAGGTAATTTCTCTACTTTGTTGTTATTTTCTGGTAGTTTTAAATGATAATATATATCCCAGAAATAAATTTCTAGTTAAGAACCCCTCACCTTAGAGATATAACCAAAATTTTAATTACTTTATGTTGTGGGTGTGGCTTAGTGATTATTTAGATAGGGGAACAGCTGTGCTTGTTTTGCTCAGCTTGGTGCATAGCCTGAAGGTATCTGTCATATTTGTTATACAACCAATTACTGTCTCTGATAACTAATTAAATATTCAATGTAATGGTTTGAGTTTTTCAACCATTCCAACCTGCCTTACTGTCCTGATATAAATTGTGTTGTAGAATCAGAGAAGACTTCTAGTGTCATTGTTGCTACTGCAGTGATGTCAACAGCAGCTGTAATTATTGTTATATCTCTTACTGTGTTTGTCCTTCTATTCCTAGTATACAAAAAGAGAACAATATTGTGAGTTTCTTATTATGTTTACACAAGAATATTATAAATAAGGTATTGACTATTAATATAAAAAAATGTTGACGCTGTTTAAAGATAATGAACCCAATTTAGGAGTTGGGTATGTTAATGGTTTTTCTAGTATTCTGTGAATTTTGAAGCACTAGTTGATGTGGAGGAACCTTATCAAGTTGAGAGTTACCTTAAAACAATAATGAAATATGTAAAAGCATATAATTACCAATTAAGTCTCAAGTAATATGAAAACATTTTTAACTGGCCAGCTAGACTCACTAAGCTGAAGAAAGGATTAAATGAGTGACTGACTGACTGGCTGACTGACTGGCTAACTGACATATTGGCTAACAGACTGGCTATCTAGAAGCGTATTAAATAGTATTCTGACAATTGGTAGTAGATTACAGTTCAATTTTTCTACTTCCAATAATGCTACACATTTAAGTACTCAATAATAAAAAAACCAGTCATTATAATACCATTTTGTAAACAGGTACCTCAATAAAATGAAGTAGCATCAATTAGCAGAATTCAACTGCTAAAAAAAGTCTTATGCTTTTGGTATGCACTATAAATTCTACATACATAATACATATGTGGATATAATTATTATAAATATCGCTTTAGCTCAACATACCAGCTGTGAGAGTAGTGGCGGATTCAGTAGCTGATTTATTCAATGCTGTTATAATGATGTCATATGTTATGCTTTCTTGTAATTTTATTGGAGAAAATTAAAAAGATGTAGATTAGCAAACGTTGCCATATATTTACCAAAATCTCAATTGAGACTTGTTAGTGAGAGTTTCACTTCGCTCGCTCAATCACAATTTATTAATTTGTTTTAGTGTATGAGCAATAGGAAACTCATTTCTACTTTCTATTAGTATGTATAGCTCATGCAGAAATAAATGATATATGCGGAGGAGCCCAGCTTCCAAATTATAGCCATATTAAAATGTTGTGCACAATTTTACTGCATAGTTGATGTGTAGAAACCACAATTATTAGCTATTCAGCAGTAAAAGTGCCAACACAGTCAGTGCCAAACATAAACAAGACAAGGAACACATTCATATTGATTTTAATTGTTAATAGCTATTGCAGGGATGTAAGAAGCTCAATCAAATAGAGAATGCAAATGTTCATTTGACATACTTCAAAAGAGGTCAATGCGTGTCCACCCCCGGAGGCTACTTTAAAACATGAACATTAGGCATGGGCACAAGAAATTTAGGAGAAAAGACTTTGAAATAATGCTAGGAAAAGAAAAAAGGTGAAGAGCTACAGCAACAGGATAGGAGCGACGTTTGCAGTTAGGTCTTACAAAGTTAGCTGAGTTCATTAATTCTACTTTTAGCAGCAGTGTAAGTTAATATCATCACTGCACTGTTTGTCATTGCTATACACTTTATGTAACAGTTTTGTTCTAACTTGAAAAACCCAAGTCCAATATTCATGTCACTAAGAGACTACAACATAATACTATATCTACTAGACATCTGGTACAATAGAGCATTTTGAATGTAGGGTACTTTGGAAATGCAACCTACTTAAACGGAAACTGTATCATCCTTGGAAATTTGATTGCTTACCCCTTTAAAATCATTTGTCGGGTAGTCAAATAACGAAGAGAATACAACACAAGTCTTGTGCTGGTATATCCAGTAAACAAGTATGTATAATAATTATGTTAGATCGAAACTTTCTCACCTAAAGGGGTCTGAAAAAAAGTAAAGGAAAAAAGTGAAAAATCTTGGTTGTTGCCGGGAATCGAACCCAGGGCCAAAGCCTTTTCAATCCACAAATTATAGATTCTCTCCAGAGGTGGAGGTGTTTCTAATCGATACCGAAAAGGTGTTCTGACGGCACATAATTGGTCTATTGAGTACGAGACTGCAGCAAGCAGTACTACTCAACAGTATAAGGAAAAATTGTGAAGGTAAATCGAGGGTTGTCGTAGCTCAGTGGTTAGAGCACTGGTGGCTAAAGCCAGTGGCCCTGGGTTTGATTCCTGGCGACAATCAAGATTTTTTACATTTTTACTTTGCTTTTTTACAGACCCTTTAGGTGAGAAAGTTTTGATCTAGTTGATATGAAGGGTCAAAACTTGATAATTATGTTGTGTGTTGCAAAAGAAATAGCACAAATAAACTTTAAAAAATTATTTTAATAATCAATAAAAATTATTTGCAGCTATAACATTCAAATTTAAATTTCAGTCAGACCTACTCGCTCACCATTTGTGCTGGAGCACATCACTAGTTATAGATGAAACTATAAATTGGTTACAAAACAAAATAGTAATGTGTGTCATGTAGCACGATCAGCTTGCTTACCATTAGGCAATTGTGATAATCACTATTCACTCTAATTGTGTAGTTATATTAAAACAGCACAATTGGTAGTGAAGGTTATTTTCTACTTTCTATACTAAATAGTTCCAGCAAGAGTAATACTAAAGAAAAAGATCATAATTACGAAGAAATAAATAATGTTAAAAAAAGTGCTGATCCCAAGCCTGAAGAGATGATGATGACAAGCTGTGCAGCATATGGTGAAATTACTACCAGCAAATCAATGAAGGAAGACAGTTATCAACCTGGAGACTATGAAACCATTGCTGTACATAACAATTGATTTTAAGTTTCAATTATTATTTGCTAATGTGATTAAATATAATAACTTGTGCATTCTGTCCATTCTTGTTTTGTATTTTTTTCAACAATTGTGAAATTAAAAGAAAGAACAATGGAGTATAGAAGGATAAATATAAGCACAGGGAACGCCATCGCATATTGGTGCGTGCGATCCATAGATAAAATATAGTGGCGCTTTTAATTTATTCTATTTAAATGTAACTGGTGAAATAACCAGGACAAGATATTGCAAGTAATACATTCAATTTTAATAGTTACTTCTAAACTCATTAAAATCTTTTTATAGTCTGTTGAGTGCTAATATTCTTTAATAAGTAGCCGTTGGTGTGATACATTAACACTAAAGGAAATAACTTATTCTTATTCTACTTTCATGCTATAAAATTGTGCCACATATTCTTTCTGGATTGCACACTAGAAATGCTGGAGATTAATAAGTTTCACTGAATTGCAGTATGTGAATAAGTTCAGAAAAAATTCTTCTGTTCAGGGGTGGGGGAAGCAATTTGGTTTGGGCCAGAACATGTACCGTTAAATTAGCTGCAGCTAGTAATATTATAAGAAAAGGCACAATCACAAAGCATTATAGGAATGCATCATTATGTCATTTATTAATGAACTATTGGATGAATCTAAATATTTTTGACAGTCATAACAAACTTATTTAGAGCCTCTTTACGGTTTACAGTCAATGGAATTATGTGTTTACGCTTGTTCAAGTCACAAAAAAGATTTTGTTGTGTGCTTTAATTCAGTTTGTTTAATATTCAATATTACTTTAGTCCAGCGGAACGTAAGCCATATCTCGCTATCTGATATGTAGTTGTTGTATTTTTAGTTTTTAAATTAGACTTAGATTTTATGCGTTAGTTATGTAATAATTATTATTTGTGTATTTATTTAATTAAATGATATAACTAAAACATGAGGAATGTAAGTATTGAAAAAATAAATATTTAATAATAGTTGTTTTGGCTTCATTTAATTATCTCATTGGGTTATGAACAGGCCCATAGTTTCCTGTTTGGTGAAACAAATTTCATTTGCCCCATTTCATTTGCCCCATTGCATTACACTGTCTGCCTCAGACTTCCATTCAGCAATAACCATGTACAAGTTGCAGCCAATTTTTTGAGATGCAAAAGGTTGACTAAGAACAAGTTACCCAAAGCTCCGGTAAGGGAGTATCTAGATTTTTCACCACTGATATTGCCTTATTGTCTATGAAACATTGCTTTATGACTGACTCTGATAGGTGTCAGCATGAGGCAATAATTATTGCTATCAAGCCTCTGACTTATGCCATCAGTATCATCAGGAATTGCATGAAATGTTTTTATTGCACTTGATTTCAATGTTATTAATCATGAATATCCTGGACATGATAAGTTATTGAAATTCCCTCACAATTTTTCAGCTACCTTTAATTATTAGCATCAACCTGAAGAACTCACATTCTCCTGCATTCAAATACTTCACGGTTTTTTCCAGCAGATATTGAACAAAAATATCAAATGCAATATTACTTGGCATGCTGTTTACTCTTGCTACTAAATTCAGTGAAATTAATTCCCCACTGCTGACAAAACGTTGTTTTGAGGAGCTGACTATGAAGAACATTTTTAGGGCTTAAATAGGAACTATTATACTCTGATGTGAACTTGACCAAAAAAACCCGTGGATGAGTGCAGTTGTGGTATATGGGTGTGGTTAGACGTTACGTTAATTCTGAGTCCCCCTCTGAAATATCCTGCCTAGGCCCCAGATTCTACCGGACTACTTTCATTTTACGTTGCACAGATTTCCGTTTGTATGGTAATGATCGCCAACTCCGCCGCCAGAGAGCGGAGGTAATAAGAAGTGGGTGAGGTTGAAGGGTGTCAAGCATTTGCGACTCTTCGTGAGTTGCTCTCGCCATCATGCTTAGCGCCAGTGTCTGGGTGAGCCTAGTGGGATTCTATCATCTAATCCTCTGTGTGAACTCCCAAGGTCAGTACATTCTAGGATACTGCATGGTTAGATAGCAGCTCGCTAGCTAGATCATGTAGCTATGTATCTCCTAGCAGACAGATGAATTCAAAACGAGTTAAAGAACTTAATATTACACACTACTTGTAGTAGACAAACTCTAACATCACAATAGAATAATAATGACAGTAAGTTATATAGACTATATATTAAGGAATTTAATTCAGGCAAGAACAACCACAATATTAACAGCTATTACTATATTGGTATTAATTTACATATGTTGAACATAGCAAGAATTTGCCTTGATATCTGTGCATCAATGATGATAGTGATGTACATCTAGTGGATTCTTATGGCTCACTCTAAAACTCACCCTTTCTTTCAATTTAGACCGGAAATGCCTTGTATCAATCTCTCTCTGATACAGTACAGAGACCAATTTGTTTTTTCCAGATTGAAATATCTATATACTTAATTTTTATTTTTTTATTTTATGTAAATTGACAAACCTTTTAATTGGCAAGTGAAGCATTGTAGTAAAGAGCAGGCTAATTGTTGAGAGGAAAATTGGAATAAAGACCATAACATACAACCAGTCTAGACACTGACATTTTACACTTAGCATTACACACATAAGTATGCATGCCAAACTTGTTAAAATAATTTCATGGGAGTTAGCTATTAAACCTCAGCGTTCACCTTGATTTAGATATGAACTTACTCAATAGAATGATTTGAGAACTTTCATTGTGCTGCTTTTTAAAATTTCAAGCTGATTTTTTTGAGAAAACACAAAGCTATCAGCTCCGCATAGGTAAGTACTAGCATTTGTGAGTAACACACTTTTTCGTCACATCGTGATCACGTGAGCTAATAATTTCATGCAGTATAAAGCAAACCTATTGCCTGTACTGCAATGGAAAAAGTTTCGCGTTGTGATTTTCACTGAGTGTCCCCTGCATGCTTATCTTCTCTTATCAAAACAGCATATATATCTACCATTTTCATTGCACAGCTACATTGATACCTGATTAGTCTGTGAAATGATTAGGTATATTATAATATCTAGCTACTATTTAGAGGGTATGCAACTTTGGTGTTTCATTAACACTCAGCACACAGGCGTGAGAGAGTTATACTAGTTGTCCGGTTTATTATTTGTCTGTCTGTCTGTCACGCTCTGATTTTGGAGATTACTGATAATTTTCCATTTGATTAAGGGTATGAATGTACTCAGAACGATAATTTAAGACCATTTATTTTGCAGGCTGATTTTTGAGAAAACATGAACATAGCTCCACATAGTTACTAGCTCTTCGGGGTAACACCCCCTATCGTCACAATGTAATCATATGAGCAAATAATTTCTTGCTGCCAATAATAGTTTGCTTTATGCTGGGAAGTTGACAGATGCCTGGACACATTGAATGATCGACTAGTGTAGCAGTAAGATTTTGCTTATTGCATTGGTTTTAGAAATAATTGGCAAAATGTAGACACCATTGCTGTACAATTAAAGCTAAAAAAATGTATTTAGAAATTCTTTTTACTGTAAGTAGAGGTGAAGGTGCATTGGCAAGAGTGTAATTAATATTAGAATGTCAAATATCATTTATTTCAAACTATTTCTAAAACATTCCATACAATTAGCTACCTTATATTTCCAGTTGTTAGTAATTAATATTAAAATAATTATAAAAATAATACATACTATCAATTTGAATCTGTATGTTCAATCAAAGATTGGGCATTTGTCATTAGTTCACAACTACTTATATAACATTTTTATCAACTAATACTTCAATATACAATATTAATAGCAATTTCACATGATGGTTCCTAATGTAAATATTTTAACATCGAGTTAATTAGCTATTATTGACTTCACCAATTTAAAATCTAGATAGAGTGAAACACCTATTTCGTATGATTGTTATTTCTAATGCCTGCAGTTTAAATTCAATACATACTGATTTTATTATATTGCAGGGTTACTTTTTAGCATCGGTTCAAGAATGCTTAATAATGGAGACTCTGTGAATATTACTGACATAGAAAGTCAACCTATGAATCGTTCTGATCCTGGAAATACTCTAGTTTGTAACACTACTCTTGTTAATAGGAATTGTTGTAGAAAGGCAGAGAGTGGAATGGGAGCTATTGGGAACTGGTATACTCCCTCAGGACCTGCTGTTATTACCTTAACCAATTTAGTACCAAATACTGACACCTTATACAGAGTAGTACATACCCAGCAAATTCGTTTAGGAAGTGAAGGAGCTCCTATCGGACCTTTAGGGATTTATACATGTAGAGTACAAAATGAGGAGGGAGTGGAAGTCATGGGCAGCATCTCAATCATCATTATATTATCTGGTAAGGGTCTAACAGAACAAAACACATTAGTGAAAGTATTGAATATTAAAGATTTGCAAATACCAAGCCAGACAATGGGGCTTGATGAACATGTAAAATGATGAAGCATAAGGTCTTTTGTATATAAATTTTATTGTTTGATTTAGTTACAACAGTTTCCCTCTACTGGTATCTTTTCTTCTCAGCTCATTTTAACCTTTCCTCTATTCAGCTATTTTTTGTCAAATCTTGGATTCCCTTCTCCCTTTTTGTATCTCTCCTGCTTCTCAAGCTCTCTGTCCTTCTATTCATAATTGTAGATATAGGCTTTGTGAAGCTAGTTACTCTGCTTCAACTTCACCTGCTTTTAGCTACAATTAGTTATTTTTAATAGTCTTAATCTGAAATGAGACAATGCTTTACCAACAGAGCTCATCTCATGAGTTAGTCATGAATACACAAAATACCGTTGTTGTCTTTTCTGACAAACAACCGTGCTACATTTTAGAAGGTTCCATTGTCTGCATGTAGTTATTTTTAGCTCATTACACACATGTATGTTAAAAACTACATTGAAGAGAATATGTATATGATGGTGTGTGAGTGTAGGTGTTCATATAGTAACCAATTCTTTTTAAGGCTTATAATTAAGCTAGACTATTTTGCTTGCCATTTATGCTGAAGCACACAACTTGTTTATAAAAGTAATTTCCAAAGTGAAATTATCAATTCTTAAAATATATATTTCCGATCCTCATGTCAGTCTTTTTAGGCACATCATATTTTTCATTATATTATCTAAATAAGTAACTTTGTTTTCTTCTTAATCTAATCACTAAAGGAGGCTATAATGGAATTGTTCAACATATTTAAAATAGAAAATAATATGCTTCTGCTCATTCAGTTTCTTGTAATTTAATCTCACTATTTATACTAATTTTAATATCCTGTTAAAAGTTAAAATGACATAAAAATTTACTGTTATTAAGTTACTAAGATCAAGCAATCAATATTAGAAGAAAAATTGTGAAAAATTCTTCCAAACAATAAAAACAGAATCACTGCAATGAACGTACCAACATAATGAAAGGTTAACACATTTGCATAATGATGAGGTCACAGAAAAGTGCACAGGAATAAATAACTATGATAGTGTAATTATGAAGCATAGGAGAAAAAACAAAATATAGCACAAGGCTCACATTATTAAATTGGTTTAGCAAGTGACAATTATGTTATGTCAGTCAAAGCTTATTAAAATTACATTATTCTGGTAGTATACAATATGCTATGCCACATTATTGCAAACAACATAACTACATTTTGAATGCTCATTTTTAGTTTGCTTTAACAGTCTTTATAAGCTATTTATTGTATTAGTTTCTTCAATATCAATCAGTCCTGCCAACCCAGTAATAGGAGCAGGTGAATCACTGACTTTAACATGTACTGCGACCATAATTGGTAGAGGAATCCCATCATTTTCTTGGACTGGTCAAATGTCTCAAGGTCCACAGTTAGGTCAAGTTCTTCAAGGAAGTACAAATATGTTCGAAAACACGTTGAGAATTGATCAAGTGAGTCCAATTAATCCTATGGTGGAGTGTGTTGCTTCAATTGATGCTTCAACTTTGATGACATCTGTCACTTTGGTAGTAACTGGTAAGTTGTCTGGTGATGATACAATTAGTATGATAACTAATAACTATAATGGAATCCAATATGTCAGAGATGTAAACCTGTGGTGCCTTCAACTTGTATCTATATACAAGCTGATAATCTTCTAGCAATAAATTAAATATAATTGCACAAATTATTCCGTAATGCTTAATTGTATACATATTATTGTAGTTTTATTTAATATACCAAATTAGGTGGACGAATACATCAAATAAGTCGTGTGTATAAAATTTTAGGGAAACTGATCTATTACCTCATTCACCATTTCTCTTTTTCATTTTGTAATCCTCTACTCCCTTTTCGTGTATTTTCCTGTCCAAATTTCATGAGCATGTCTTTCAGGAATTAGTAAGATAGACAAATGTTGATTCTCGTAATGTATGCAAGTTGTATCCTCTGTATTTGAAATTTGTTTAAAAAATGCATTAGATAATGTTTATAAGGTTAAGCCCCATGTCTATTTACTGTGAGACTAATATGAATAATGTCATACTAATTAGAAACAAATTTTTGCCTGGCATCCAAATACATGATTAGTTTCATATTGAATTAAGTTATCATAGATTAATTCGCATAAATTACATTACTTATCATTGCTGAATATGTTATACATGAACAAATCAGGCACTTGTTAGAATTAATGTTTGGTAAATGATATTCTTAGTATTCTTCTTAATAATATATGTACTTTAATTCTAAGAGGCATAATGAACTGATCAGTTCTTATAATACTTATATGTACATAGCTTGTATATATAATACATTCCAGTTACAGTTTCATCTGTCACTATAACTCCACCCAACCCCAGTGGAGTAGCTGGTGAAAATGATGTTACTCTCACATGTACTGGAACTCTATCAGGACCTGCTATAGCCAGAGTTGAATGGACAGGACAAATGATGCGTACTCCATCACTGGCTACAGCTCCATCTACTACAGTCAGGGATTCATTAGTACTAACTCAAGTTAGAGAATCATTTGCTGGAACTTATACATGTACTGTAACTATTGGAGCATCTAGTATGACTACATCTGTACCATTAGCAGTTACGGGTGAGTTTGTCATTTAATATGTGATATTTATTTCATGCTACTATACATATTTAGCTCCAGATATACCTATCTCTATAATGGAGAACCAGTCACCTGTTGCTCTTCGTAACTACACCCTCACCTGTGTAGCTACACCTCCTTCTTCTTTGGAAGTGACTTCACCATCATATCAGTGGAGACGAACTGGACAAGTTGTACCAAATCAGAATAATAGACAATTGAACTTGAGTCCTCTGCCACTGAGTGAAGATGGTGCACAATATACTTGTCAGTACACAGCCTCTTCAGTATATGTCAACAATGTGGATGTTACCAGTTCCACACATACAATAGCACTTACATGTAAGGAGTTATAGTAATAGTAATAGTAGTAATAGTAGTAGTAGTAGTAGTAGTAGTAGTAGTAGTAGTAGTAGTAGTAGTAGTAGTAGTAGTAGTAGAAGTTTCTTACTTCAGTCAGCATGGATCATTGTCAACTAACTATGCACTGCACTTTATGATTGTATATAATAATTTGTTAATAATTTTCATCAAACTTTAATAGCACCTCAATATACTTGTTTTTTAATATGTAATTTGTGGGGAAAGTATCTCTTACTGCTTGTTCTGATAACATCAGTTTCCTTCTCCTGCTCTCTTTCTTTATTTTATTATTCAGTCACATGGATTAGTATACTCGCATAGCCATAATGATATAACAAGTGTCAATATTTTAAGTTTACACTACTACTTTAGAAAGTTGCTCGTTTCCTGTGTATTCCTACCACTTGGGATAACTCTCCTTACAAATATGAAATTAGAATTAAGGCATTGTTCAGGATGAAGTATATTTTGTAAATGTTTTTTATTGCGGGATCAATTTTTGTAATCACTTATTTTTTATTAGTTGCTACTCCTAGTGTTCCAACAAATATCCAAGGAATGCCTCAACCTACATCAGTGATGCTCTCATGGACTCAGTCTAATTTAGATGTAGTGGACAATTATATCATAAAGTACAGAAAAGTTACAGGATGCTCTGAGGCTCCATCAGGTACCAGAACTATCTCAGATGGATCACTGAGGAATTACAATCTAATGGGGTTAGAAGAAAACATAGAATATGAGATAATTATTACAGCAATGAATTCAGGGGGAATGTCGTCAGCAATGAAAATGCTTATGACTCAAACAGCCGGTAAGTACTATTTTTATTAAAGCTATTGGAGTTCTTGTATTTCAACCTTGTGATTTTTTGACCTGATAATTGGTTTATGTGAGTATGTGTTGGTATGGAGGTATGTATTATAGGATATGTTGGTATGAGGGATCTGTATTTGGATAAGGAGGGCATATGCATAATAATTGTACTCCCTTTCAATAAATTTGTAATAGTAGTATAATTTACACATTATTCAAACTTTCTGCTTACCTAAATTTCACTAAAATAATAATAATACATCCCCCATAACAATGCTTTAATAAATGACCGAGAAGCTGAGGGATGTCGGGACAGGGGAACAATAATACAAGAGCTACAGACTGACTACAAAAATAAAATGCAGTGACATATATTCAAGCAAGCCCAGCTTGCACTGACCTCACACCCCAAATTGAATTCCACACATGCACATAGATAATGACATTGACTGGCATGTTCAGCAGTCATACTGGGAGTGTCCTCCAGCCTTCACATCCTGGAGGAGGGCAGTCCCACACATAAAATATTAATGCTTTTTCTACCTCAAATTAATACCTTTGGTCTTTGATGTGAGTAAACAATACAATGACAATTAACAAAAATGTATCAATCATTCAAAAAAATTAAATCTGTGAATTATAATACAAAATTTCATGTATTTTGATGATGTGTTCTATATATCAAGTAATGTATGTAGTACATATATAAAATGCAAAAACAGTTAAAATTAGATTATGTTAATTTTTTTAAATATGGTTTTCACTAGCTCCCACTGGCACAATTTCTGGAATAACGCCAGCACAACAAAATTTCACCAGTATATCTATTTCTTGGCAACCATTGGATTGCCTTCATCAAAATGCCCCCCTCATCACAAGGTATATGGTCAAGTATACAGAAGGTGCAACCACCACTGGACCATTTTCATCTTCTGAAAGATCATTTATAGCAAATTCACTATTTCCTGGAACTTTGTATAAATTCCAAATAGCTGCAGTGAATAGTATTGGTACAGGATCATATGGTGAAGAATCAGGTTTTATTTCTACTCTACAACCAAGTGGTATGTTGCTGTTGCTGAAAATTATGATCAAAATCATATTTATTTTTTCTTTGATATAGATGTTCTTTTTTTGAAGGGAATTTCCTATTCTAATAACAGTATAATTAATATTGATAATATCGGAGAAGATAGTGCAGCATTGTATTGTTTTACTGATGTTAATGAATGCTGTAGAGGTAGTGACAATCCTTCTATGGGGAAAAGAGAATGGTTCTATCCAAACTCTGATATGGTTGTTGGAGAAAATCATATTGCTACATCTGATCCAGTTATATACAGAACCAGAGGACCTAGGTCTATGATTCTTCATCGTAGAAATAGTAGTAGTCCTACTGGTATTTATACATGTCAAATATTTAATAATAATATATCTGTTGGCATCTATCCTTCTAATCAAGGTATATCAACTTCTGCATGCCAGTATGGTATATAATGTCCTAAAAATGATATTTCTATCTTTAAAAATCAAACATTATATCAAACTTTGTCAGTTTAGCAAATATGAAGAACAAAACTATTTGCATAGATTTACAAATATTGAATATGTCTGCCACGATGCTGTTGACAAAAATGAAAACCTGTTCTTTTTTTCTTTTTTGACCATATAAATTAAAGATTTGTGCAGTAATTAACAGTAGGCTTTACCCATAATACTATATTATTATAAGAAATAATGGTACTTAGTTTAGCAACTTAAAGGATATACAAATTAAATGGTAACTAAATATACTCATTTCATCAAGAAGTTTGTTAGAACTTAGTAACAATAATTCCATCTTTAAAATGATTACATGACTAGACAAGTAATAAACAGCAACTTTGTCTTTTCTCAGTGCTTATGTGATGGAGAATGTAGAAACTCTCTCTGATTGCTCATAGTTTTCATATGTTATGATCATTTTTCATGGGAAACATTTTGATTTTGATTTTGTTGTCAATGCAGCATGTATGCACATCTGAAGTTATTTATCCACACCCTCTAATACTAATGCATGTTTCCTCCTCCTCTTCCTCCAAGCTAATATTCCTGTGTCAAAATAGAGTTGTTATAATGTAGCTACTGACAATTGTGCACAAAATTATTTTGCTAGGATTACCTACTATACAGTCTCTATCATACAACACTACAACTGGTGTTATGACTTGTATATCTACTGGAGGTCCTGTCACTAATCTTACTTGGAATAGAAGTGGAGGATCTTACTCACAGAGTAAAATAATAGTGGATACTGTCAGTGCCACTTACCACAACCTTCTATACATATCTAGTAATGCACTATCAGATTACACTGGGATCTTCAGCTGCACTGTTAGCAATAGTAGGGGGAGTGTATCTGAGAGAATTGAAGACTATAAGTGTAAGTTCCTCTCTGACAATCAATGATAATTTTGTGTAATTTTGTACTTTATATTGCAGCTATAGAATTGATAGGAAACAGAGATGTTTATGACAGAGACTCCATTGCAAGTGTAATTTGTTTTAGCAACTTCCCAGTGATCTCCATGAAATGGTTAAATATGTCATCCAATTTTTCTTTTACAACAGAACAGATAAAACCAAATGAGTTACGTCTAATGTTGGATGTTCCAATTTCTCAAGATACTCATAATACAATATTTACATGTGAAGTTGACATACAATTACCCAGTGGAACTGTACAAATAAGTACTATTGACTTCACTATCAGAACATCAGAAGAACGTAAGATTTTATGGGACACAGTTTTAGGGCATAATAATGTTTCTTATAAATTTTATGTAAAGTATCAGGTCCAGTCTCCATGCTTACAACATCATCTATAAGTAATACAAGTATACGAATATCTTGGATGATCCCCAATATGCCAAATGGTGAAATCACTGGCTATTATTTGAGATTATTGGACCTCAAAAGTAACAGAGAATTAATCAGCAGAAATGTACCTGAAAATTACTTTTCACATTCTGAACTAGGTACAGAAATGTTCATCCATGCATAATATAATATAACAAATAATATTATTAATAGTTCCTGGAGTTCCTTATAAAGTGAATGTATCACCTATCAACAGCAAAGGACAAGGAATGGGAGTGATGAAAACATTTTTCACCAGAGAATTAAGTAAGTTGCATATCATACATCATTGCAGTTATCATATACATTATTTACAGCTCCTCTTGTCTCTCCAAATTTCACTGATATTCAGCGAAAGTCAGCAAAAAAAATGTCCTTAGCTTGGATGCCTCTAACTCTAATTGAAGCACGGGGCTTTGTCAGCAACTATACTATAATGTATTATGCTGCTTTGAAAAGCAGAAAAAGACAACTCAATACAGTGTCTAAAACAACAGATGGTGATATGACAAGTACTACAATAGAGGGCTTGGATGCCAATTCTGACTACTTTGTACAAATATCAGCAAACAATGGAGCAGGAAGTGGTGTATTCAGCATGCCAGTATCTGTTTTACGACCAAGTACGTATTGTTTGTTTGTTTATTTTTGTAGTGTTAGCTGCAATTAAATAAAACTGCAATATTATTCTGACCAAAAAACACTCTAACATCATTATTATTGATTATGAAAGAAACAGAGCAATAGCTAATGGATTGCCTTATATATACTATTTTTACAGCTATGATGGATTCTCCTGCTAGAAGAAGACTTGATTCTACAATAATAGGTGTGGTAGTGGCAATTTTGTTGGCAGTAATAGCAATAGCTATTATTGTTACTATAGTCTTATTCATCATGAAGTAAGTTAACTATAATCTCTTAAATTAATATTGTTATTACATGCCTCATTCTATAGAAGTCGAAGAAACAGTAAATACACACCTTCCAATAATGAATTGGTCGTGTATTCTAAGAGTAAGTCTCCACCTTCAGTATCACCTCAGAAAAGCATTCAAAAGAGCACAAAAGTATCTTCTAAGGAATTGGAAGCTAATGCAGAGCAAGCGGAAGAGCTAACTTATGAAAATACAGCATTCCTAGGTAACTATTAATAGTGATCTTAATTGCCATTATTGCACAACTCGGTTATCACAGTTATCATAATATTCTATTTCAGTGAAAGATCGCCTGAAGCCAGTGCCTCTGGATGAATTTGGTGCTCATGTGTGTAGAATGCATGCAGACCGAGACAAGTGGTTTGAAATGGAGTATAATGTAAGCATAACATTGTTCTGTAATCCAAGTTGCTACAATGACATCTCAATACTAATCATTTTTAGCTAAATATATTATTGTTGCACAGTCAATAGAGAAGTCACCAAAATTGGACTATAAGACTGCTCTCATACCCGAGAATCGTGCTAGAAATAGATTTGGTAATATTTATCCATGTAAGCAGCTACATTTTAGTTAAATTAGCACCTCTTGATTATATTTTTTTGCTTTGTTTCTATTTTTTAGTTGACTCTAATCGTGTCATGTTGAAGACCATACCAAATGTAGATTTCTCAGACTATATTAATGCAAGCTATGTAAACGTAAGTATCATTGGGAAATTCTCTAGAATTGGAAGAGTTGATATTATTTCTGAATTATATGATGATGTTTTTCATGTACATTGTTAGGGCTATGGTAGGAAAAAAGTCTACATTGCTGCTCAAGGTATGGTTTACTGCACAATGTACTATTTACCATTTCACTGGCATGATTTTTGGGATACATATAATTTAAGAAAGCTAAAATGATAATTATCTTCTATTACTTATAGGTCCAATGGAAAATTCAATCGATGATTTCTGGCGAATGATTTGGGAACAAAAGTCTCCAACTATCGTTATGCTCACTAAAGTATTTGAAGGAAAGGTATGTATTCTGTGTCAAAGTAAAATTGTTGTACTAGTCTTGTAATTGCAATAATAATTTAAAATGCTCAATTACTGATATATTACTTAATTGTTTAATAAATTATTTCAATCCTTTTGACATTAAAAATGTTTGTATTTAGAAAAAATGTGAGGAGTACTGGCCACAGAGCACATCTGAGCCATTTGTGCCATGTTCAGAAAGTTCATTTGTCATTGAGTTGAAGTCTTCACTTCAATTTGCTGAGTTTGTGGTCAAAAAGATGACTATTACTAAGGTAACCAACCATTTGTCATACAATGTGACTTTGTCACTATGACACATGCACAATATGTTTTTTTTTAAAACTTATCAAATTATACTCATTTTATCAGTCCATCTGTCAAACTACTGTAGAAATATTAATTGCCTTGGATATAAATTTTCAGTAAATCAAATAGAAGCTTATTGTAATTCCAACTGGTATTGCCATTCATTTTGAACCATCATTATTTCAAATTTGTTGTTGTAGTAGTAGTTATTTTTACTTGTATTTTTTTACATTATGTAGTTGTTGGCTTTTTAATAAATACCATTATTGTGTACCAATTCCAAATATTGTCATGCACTAAATTAACCATAAATTGTCATGATGACTAGATCTAGCATTTGTATCTTTTTCAATAATTATTCAACAGTTCAGTTTAGTATTGAAACACTGAAGGCTATCAGTAAGTGTGGTGCCTTTATATAAAAATTAAATGTAATATTCCATGTTTCTTAGCAAATTCTATTTTAAAACGACTAAAATTGTTTCCAATTTTTTTGCAATAATAATTGTAATTATGAAATATATTGCACAATATTGAGCTGAAGACATTAATCCTCGTCTGCTATTTATGTAGAATTTTGTTTATAGTATTGACAATTATTATGGAGTACATAATATGTCTCATAAAATTGGTTTGTACAATAAAAACTGGTTCATTCAAAGGTAACTTGTCATGAATAGAATTAGCACGCACCACAAAGTTGACAATGAATTTGTTTTTGATACATCTGTTGACTTTGAATTAATCTAAATTGACTAAATTGATTTATTACCCAGCCAATCTTGAATGAAATGCCTATGCTCAATAACATTTTTTTTTAAAACAAATTAATAAGATTAGATGCTAAAAAGGTGACAAATCGTTTGAATCCTGATGATCTTTATCATTTGGAAAAAAAATGGGATCAAAACATTTTGGTTTATTCTTTTCAAGCAAATTTTCTATAATAATAACTAGAGCTCGGGTGAGCACTGGACTCACATGCTATAGCATTTCTTGCTAAAGTAAGAATTACCATTTAGCAAGCAGGTAAACTGTAGGAATTGTAATGAATATTTCAATTAATAGGCAGACGGTAAATGTGGATAGCCCAATAGTAAGTTGCATCAAATTCACCAACAAAAGCCCCATTATGACAAGTGATTAAACTTGAGTTTGGCAAGTAGGATGGCATTTATTTTCAAACAAGTAATTGAAGTTTAAAGTATGATAGATACGTAAATTTCCAGTTAAGCCAAAAGTTGTGGTCATGACTATATATATATTTTTATATATATGCACACACATACATATACAGTAAAAATGAACATGATTGCTTTACCCTGTACGCTCGTACGTGCCGGTAATTTTATCTACCTAATACAGAAGGCATAATAGCTCCTCTTTTTTCTACTGATGAGTTTCACCCCAAATGGCAAGCGAGCTGGTTTAGCTTACTATGGTTACACTCACACTTGTTCACTGGATATACCAAAACAAGATTTACATTGTATATTCTTTTCGTATCTTGACCACTAAACAATTAATTTTCAAGTAAGAACAATATGGGTAAACTATAAAATTTCCTTGGGTGATACGGATAAGAGGGGATAAACCAAATTGTTCTTTAATGGAGTATGGCTTTAAACTTACATTAATCACCCCTACCCTCCCCGCCCATTCTCCCCCCCCCCCCCCACAAAAAAAAAAAAAAAAAGACACCAACAGATTACATGCTAATAGCCATCTAGAGTAGGTGATTAATTTCAATGTGTATGTATGTATATTCTGCATGTGTTGTATATCCAGACTGATAGTCCAGGATCTCCCACTCACGCTGTCACATTGTTCCACTACCTTGGCTGGCCAGATCATGGAGTTCCAGCCAATGCCATCTCTATGATTAACTTCATTAAGCATGTGCGCAAGTCCCACCCGTATAGCAACACAGACCTCATGGTGGTCCACTGTAGTGCTGGTGTGGGCAGGACTGGAACATTTATCACTCTGGACTATATGCTAGAGAGGATTAAAACTGAGAAGTCCATTAATACCTACCAGTTTGTCAGTGAATTAAGGAAACAAAGAGTATTAATGGTGCAGACACTTGTAAGTTCATAAACTTATTATAAATGAAATAATTTGATCGTTATTTCTTTCTTTGATCAGTGCTAATCCAAAGTATTAGCTACCTGCATATAATATATGTATTCTATAACTTCTTTCGCTTCAATATTGTGGTCAGAACATACACATGTATGTTTAAAAGTGCCTCACTCTCACTACATTCTTATGATAACCAAACAGAAGTGTTCATCTAGCTACCTTACAAGGTTCATTATGGCAACTTCTGTTATAAAAAAATTAAAGATGTTCCTGAGACTTTGGTTATTTATCGACTATGTACCTATTTACTTGCTGAAAAACAGGCAATACGTCTGTTTATTTTCAGTTTGAACAAATACAAGTCAACTTTTGAGCAAGTTGCTATAAATGCACTTACTTGCATGTTGAAATTATAATATTTGCCATGGTGATGTATCATCTGACATGGGTTTGAGAGAGTGAGGCAACAATCAATGCAATGTTAAGTTAACTGAACAGTAGTGTTCATCCTGCTACCTTACAAGATTCATCTTGGTAACATCTGTCTTTCAATTTAAAGATGTTCCTGTGACCTGTTTATCTTCAATTTGAACAAATACAACTTTAGAGAAAGTTACTATAAATTGCACTTACTTGCAAGTTGAAATTGTAGTGTTATCCATGGAGATATAACATCTGACTGGAGCTTGAGTGTCACTGCAAAAACATATACACACTCACATCACTAAAATGAAACCGTCAAAATATTTTTACCAACTTATTCTTCTCTTTATAACAATACTACCTTAAATACTACTCTGAACACTGCAAATAATGAACCAATAATTCCCAACTTGTTTAGAGGGGCATACAAGTGCCATCCTTAACACGCATGACCATCCTGTTGGTCCACGTAGTTTTTATATAGATAGAACACGCCTTACTATGCTTGACTAAATTAAATTTACATTGTTCTTCTTATTATAGTTTATTTCTCCATGAATCAAGCAGGGAGTACTGCTGTGCAGACTCCAACATACAGTTTTCATGGACACCAGTATAAAATGAACTTGTTTAAAAGTTAAATGAGCATAATTAAGAGAAAAAACAATAAATATAGAATAAGTTAGCTAATATTGTGTTTGTAAATTATTTCTTAATACATTAAACATAGTTTTTCCTGTATCTTTTGTAAACAAGCTTTAATATAAATGTCTATAGTTTACTAAGTATTAAATGTTTACAAAAATTTTTACAATTTTACTTAAAATATTTTTTTACGAAAGTGAATTCAATTATAAGACTAGCAATTACCCATTGAGTCTTAAAAAATTGTAACACTGGGTCGGTGATCTGAGTTAGGAAGTATTGGTCAGCTGCAGGGAATCCATGAGTTTAATGAAAAATCTGGGAGGCTGGAGAGGTAAACAGAGAAGGAGAAGGGCATTTATTGGTTCTAAAGAAGGAATAACAAAAACTGGGCCAGGATGATTGAGGGAAAAAAAGAGAGCAGAAGAGGGAAATTGTGGATAAAACTACTTTATGGTAATGCACTCCAAATTTACTCAAGTTATTATGTCAGGTGCCACTGTGTGTGGCGAGGTTATAATGTACTTCAAGGTACTCCAAGCTGTTTAGTCCCAACTTTATAATCGTTTGTGTGTGCACTTTGCGTTCAAATATTGCAAGTTCAAACTCCCAAAATGTCACTTTTTTATCTTCCATTTTCCCTCTTGTCATTTGCACATTCAGGTAATGATGATACTTAACCAACTTTAATCACCTAATAAATTATTCATGAATACACACTGCCAGTCACTGTCATCAATACTGTTACACAATCATATCATTGCATAGATTGATGAAAATAATTCCTCTATGATGTATAAATGGTTATGGGAAAACAAACTGTTAAGAGCTTTATTACATTTTTCATATACAAACTACTGTATTGAAAAAATTCAATTTAATACTGAGTAGTATATAAAACTATAACAATTTATAATAATTTTGTAATGAATTATGTTTCTTTGACATCTAATGTCTTTGTGCCAATACATAGGAAATGATATGTAGTATATTTTATTTCCATAGACCCAGTATGTGTTCATCCACAGTGCTCTGGATGAGTTGTTGACTTGTGGAGATACTGAAGTAGCTGCTGCCAATATGAGGATTGCCATTGGAAGATTAAGTAGACCAAATGAGGAAGGATCTGAGGTGTCTGGCTTTCAGAAGCAATTTGATGTATGTCTGTCTGCAATAATTATGCTCATCTACAACAATCACTGTTCGGGGGGGGGGGCGTAACTCCACCCGAGCGCAGTTGATCGCAGAGCGTAGTCGAAGGACCACCCAACTAAGCTAGCTAACCAGAATTAAAGTTGTGCGCCCGCACCAGTCCGGAGCCATGGAGACGGATACTTTGCCGTCATTGGTCTTAACCCCAAATAGTTTATTTAACTGGGAATTTTACTATATATTTCTATGCATTTACAACACAATTTATGTAAATAACATAATACAGGTTAGAGTGGTTGACTATGAATATTCTTATAATCATTATGAACATATTATGGTAAAGTATGGTAAAGTTAATTAGCAAGTATATTAGTTCTCCTCTTCTTCGGAGATGTCTTCCAGTCCCGGACAATCACCACTGTACCTTTAATTTAATTATGATGGTATATAATTTCTTATTGACATATTGTTCCTGAATTTCTGATTTTGCTGAAAGTAATAATTCAATAAATTAACAACATTTTTAAAGTTTATTTTTGTGTAATAGACACTGACTCAAATAACAAACGAGATATTGGATTTAGACTTCAGCCAGGCTGTGAATGAGACAAATAGAGTCAAGAATCGCTATTGTGACAAAATACCTTGTAAGCTGATGTGCACAATGAATTGGTTATGTCACTCATATGAACCAAAAGTTTTTATGTACTTCACAAACATTATCTAAATGTTTGCATTTACTGCTTTAAGAGTCTAGATACAATAATTATTATTAATACAATTTAATACTGAGCTCAATACTCCATTATTTCATTGTATGCTAACTAAAATAATGCATACGCACGTAACTATTGCTTCAATTGTATATTTTATGTTTTTATAGTAATTTTGTAGATATTAAAGTGTTTAGGTGATACTAAGAACTTTATAAGCAAGCTGCATTGGTCAATTGTAACAATTAGTAGTTCCTATAATATAAAATTTATTATCTGCAATGCTGAAATAATTATAGTTTAGTAGCTAGATTTATTAAATCATTTCTTAAATTTATACATGATTGATTATACTTTGTTATTGTTGTGGCTTTAGTCAATCATACGAGAGTTATTATTCGAGCTGGTTCTGATTACATCAATGCCAGCTTTGTTGAGGTGAGTGTATGCGAGCATTGAATTAGAATTACATACAGAAAATACAAGGTAAATTATTAAAAACACTTTTGCTCCCATAAAGGGGCAAGAAAATCCCTAAAAATGTCCTTGCAACATTGGGCAAGCCCATTTACTAGAGTTGGTTTTCAATAACTGTGCACTCAGCAATGTGAGGCAGTGTGCACTTAAAGGAATATAGTAAGCATAAGAAATGTTGTAATTTAGTGTATAATTTTTGGCTAATTGCTACTCAAAAATTCTCCACGATGAAATTGTTTAACGATGAGGTTTTGCTAACTACACTATTGAAGATGGTCAAAGTGAGTGATATTTTTTTTATAGATTCACCAAATGGCTTTTGAGGTACGCAAAATTAAATAGGCTTACTTTGTAACCCAAACGATTTGCTGTTATTGTATGATTCGAAATTGAGATGTAATAATATTACCACATATATTTTGATTTTTCTTCACACAAGGCAAATATTAATTTTTTTTTTACATACGTTTTGTTTTAACCTAAAATGTATGAAATTAATTTAGGACTGAAAAAGTAATAGCTCATTTTTTAAAACAGAATATGACATCGTAATGCATATAAATTGTATCAGGGTTATCGTCATAAAAAAGCATACATTGCTACTCAAGGACCACTCCCCCATACTGTCAATGATTTCTGGAAGATGATCAGGGAACAACAGTGTAGATGTATTGTCATGCTTTGTAAAATCGAGGAAGACAATAAGGTATAGCATATTTTTGTCAATATACAATTTTAATTGTATTTCAAAAAAAAATTCATAAACTCATGTTGGCTTTGTTGTCCCTAACCTTACTACATTACCCATACTTAATAGTAATGAGAATTTGCTGTTGCATGTATAGGAAGTGTGCCATCAATACTGGCCTCAGGGAAGAGGTACGACAACAGACTATGGCAAATATGCTGTAACATTCAAAGACAAGAAAGCCTTCAGTGGATATGTCATGAGAAAGTTTGAGATAGTGGAGAAACAGAGTCGCATGTCTGTGACACCAACTGGAACCAGTATTACCCAGTTTCAATATTTGAGGTGGCAGGAAAATGCAGTTCCAAATTCTACTTCTGCCATATTGGAAATTGCCAACCTGGTGCAGAAAGTGCAGATGAGCACTGGAAATAAACCTATTGTCGTCATGTGCAAGTAAGTTGTACTCGGTGTTTTTATATAATGTGGTTATGTAAGTTGCTCAAATGTTAGTACAATCATAATTGTTTATATTCCAAAGGCAAGTTCACTATCAAACATAAAAAAATTAATAGTTTTTGTATCCATTCAGTCAGCAGGAAACGTAATAATTTCTGCAGCAATTGGGTAGAGGATAGGGCGACATTTGGAACTTGCAAGAAATGTCGCTATATCCTCTGCACGAATACAATTTTCAACTGCACTCTGAATACAAAATATCTATAGTGGTGTAGTGTATTTCTATAGTTTCACTGATGATATCTGCATAATCTGAAAAATATTAAAGTTTTTCTAGTGAAAACACATACAGTAGAATGTCAGTTATCCGGATTTCAGTTATCCGGAAAACGTCGTCAACCAGACATAGAGAATGGCTACTGGCAAGAGGAAAAGAGTGGTGCTAAGCATTAAGGACAAGCTGGAAGTATGCTGCTTATCAAAAAAAGATAGTTGGAGGCTGCTTTTAACCTTAGAAGCAGCTGTATTAGTAAAACATGTACATTGGCTTACCCCCAACACTGACTTAGGTCAACCTCTCCACAGAGTTCAGTTATCCGGAATATTCACTTATCTGGACACCCTCAGGTCCCATTGTGTCCGGATAACTGACATTCTACTGTACCATTGTTTATTGTATACATACTTGTTTAAATTTCCACCCTATACTTAAGAATGAAAGCAAATACATATTTTGGCTAAATAATGATACTGTATTAACTGTTTTCATGTTTCTTTAGCCATATTAACCAGACTATTGTAATCACTTGATGGAGTACTTCAATCTCTGTTCATTTTGAATCCAGGCTTTTAAATCACAGTGCAGAGATTTGTTTCTTCTCTGTTTTACCTTGTTTGCCAAAGTGTTTTATCCTGTTGTTTTAATGACTCGTTCACAATAGTTTGCTCGCCATTTGTGCTCATGCGCACCACTAGTATGCTTTGATAATGCAAGAACATTTAAGTCAATCACTATTCCTAATTGCAACGCATTATATTAATCTTTATGCATAATCTAAATGGTGATATTGATAGAAATAATGTGTTTGTGTAATGTAGTGATGGTGTAGGTAGAAGTGGCACATTTATTTCCATGCATTCTCAGATGGAGAGGATAAAGTCTGAGGCTGTTATGGATGTGCTCCAGTATATAAAGTCTGTTCGCTTCCAAAGAGCTGGTCTAGTAGCTAATCAGGTAATATATATGAGAAAACTGCTGCAAAAATGTGCTAATATTAACAAATTCTGCTTAAGAGTGCTTTTAATTATTTTAATGTTAAGTAACTGATTAAAATGAAAATCTATAACTTATTTACACTATGTAAGTTTTTGCTGGATTTCATGTAATGATAAAAAGAAATTATAATACAGAATACGTTTAGTATAATTTAGCCATATTTTAAAAATATATTTAACTACATTGTATTTTGAAACACACAATTAACTTATAAAACAAAAACTAGGCTGCTAATTCTATACAGATAGTCAGGTTACAAGTAAAGTAGTGTCATTGAGAAAGATTGCTGCAAACTAATGGCGAACACATAATATATACTTTGGGGAACAATTGATACCAATTTGAAACAACTTATTTGCCCACTTTGTCATTACAGGAGCAGTATGAATTCTGTTATCAGGTCCTGGCTGACTTTTTGGATGGATTTGATACTTACGCCAACTTCAAAGAAATTATATAAATGAAAAACATTGTTTTACATTTTTTAACGATACTGTAGCTTTAAAGTGAATAATACAGAATTGTTTAGATTATTATTTTATGTAGTTAGCAAATTCATTGCACAACTTCATTGCTGGAGTGTTGATTGACTTTATGAACTATTAGACTCAATTTTAGATGATATGCATTAGCTCTATGTTACCTTGGCAATAAAATGCCATTATATTTATATTGGAATGTATGTGTTTTAATTAAAAATCCTCATAATTGCCGGAATATTTCAATGGTATATTAAATACATATAACATAATGATATCAGTTTAGACATTCTGGCTAAAGATTGTACATTTATAGTTATCATTGACATTATATTGATCGCATAAGTAAAGTAACAAATTGATATCCCTGATTGTATTTTTTTATAGCAACCATTAATTAAAATAATACGTCACAGTGAACAGTAGCTACACTTGACAGGTAATAACTTGTGTGCTACTAGCTATCACATAACTTTTGCATTTTTCATTCAAAGAGTTGATATGTTTTTGTTAATAAGCAGCAACAGAAGTCTCATATTATTAAGGTTATAAATAACTATTGGACATGGTAAATTGTAAAGTTTTTTGCTCTAATAAATTATATTCACTTGAGAAATTCTAAATCACATTAGGCCTACCTAGATGAACTTTTGCATCCCTACATTATTACATTAAAACAACGCTTGTGCTATTAGCTTGTATTATTGGGCACACATGATTATAGGCACACAGGAATGCAAGTCTTGTTCAGTATGTTGCTCAATGTAAACTTTAACACTAGGTGCCTCTATTCATGAATAATTCATTGCCTGAACTCGGTTGGGAATGAGTATATCACCTATAATAGGTACACACTTTCTTGGTAAATTCCAACACAAATCTTGGGCGCAGGAACCGTAACAGCCTGGCCACTACACTTTTTTTGTTGGAAATGATCCAAATTTCTATTAATCACCTCCTGTGTTTGGGGAATTTAAAAAAAATTTTTTTTGAGGGGGGGGGGGGGGGGGGGGGGCGGGGTGGAGAAGCCGGTAACTAAAATGTTGGGAAGAAAATAAATTCCTCAAACCCTGAACTTTGCATCACCACATTATTACATTAAAACAACGCTTGTGCTATTAACTTGTATTATTGGGCTCACATGATTATAGGCACACAGAAATATAACCATTCAAATAATAATTTTGTTCCGAAACGATATCAAAGAAATGGATTTTAAGAAGTTTTCAATCCTCACATAGCCAATACAATTGGTAAAGGGTCTTGCTACAATTGGTGAAGCTACACGAGACTACGATGATAGAACTATCTGCATCATTACTAGCCATTAAGAATAAGAAGCTTCAATGAATAATGTTAATTCTGTTTACCTCACCTAAGGGGTAATTTAACTGGAACAATGGAATAGTCAAATATGATATCCATGACTCTAGTGTGAGTTCTAATAGGAACCAGTTTTATGATGCATAAAGACTTCCTCTTCTACTACATTCACTGTAACGATTTAAACTTGTTAAGAAGTCTTTTTTAAGATTCTGTCAAACTTAAAAATTCTTCATTGAGAAAATATTATGCTTAGCTAAAGGATATGATTGATTAGTATTTATTATGCTTTCATCAATTTACATCACTTAATATGTCAATTTTTGGATTAAACAATTTAAACCAAACCCAATATTGTAGGCGTGCCAAATATGTGACCGCTTAATTGGATTCTACACTTTAAAATTGCTTCGTACACCCATGACAATTACTATAATGAGAACACAAGGGTCTCAAAGAATAGAAGCAACCCTTATAGCAAAACAGACCTCATGGTGGTCCACTGTAGTGCCGGTGTGGGCAGAACTAGTACCTTCATTAGTCTGGAGTACATGCTCAAGAGAATTAAGACAGAAAAGTCTCTCAGTATTTTGAGTTTGTCAAAAAACTGAGAGTACTGATGGTACAGACTCATATCAAAAAATTTGTGTATATAATGTTTTATTCTAATGAATGTACATGAGAAAATCAATACTATAACAGACAATTAACTGATCAATGAATTTTTTATTATTTATCTTAGTCAAGACATTGGAAATATTATTTACATAATGGTCTTTTTTATCACTAGCTCTCATTCATCAGTAATTGTGGTTCAACCCTGCCAGATGATCAGGTAATTGAACCACACAACATTATAAAAATAACTTTTTGTATTATGTAACCAAGGTGGATCCCACTATTTATTGTTGACAGACATGACATTTTGTTGATTAATAACACATCTGGTTCTCTGTAAAACTGAATGTAAATCTAGCAATGTTTATATTACTTAGTAGTGTTTGTTATTGTCTATCTATCATGTGATGTCCTCTGATAAGTTGTTTTGGTATTGAATGTTTATTTCACTATGATTATATGTTTTTGTAGGGTTGTATTAGTAAAGTTTAGAACGAGAAAATATGCTGCTATTATAACTTCAGCCGAGAATGACTGTGTTCCCTGAGCGAATTTTCCTTTGACATCCACGTATGTTGTCTCATTCATTAAAGAACAAGTACATACCATTTAGCCATACTACATACTAAAGGTTCTGCATATGTATAATCTTGAAAACTTCCAAATACGGCTATTTCAAATACTTTGACAACAGTTTACATTCAGTTTGAGCGAATACAAGGTATAGTGTTTATAGGTAGCTGTCATATAGCTACCTTTCAAAATTTGTCATAGCAACTTCAGTCTTGCTAGTTAACTTCAATAAGTTCCTCCTTTTTAAAGTTTACATTCACTTTGAGCAAATACAAAGTTAAGTACAGATAGATGTATCTAAATGTTAAAAGTGTGGTATTGTAAAGGAAAATATTCCATTACTGACAAGAAAACAAGCTATGCATACAAAAATTGCCAAATTAAGTAGAACTCCTAACAACTAGACTAGCCATACTGTCTCTTTCCTTCATTATATGTGTTTAGTAGCTCTAGCCCTTTAAAAACTTTCTCCATGGTAATTCATTGTGGTGCTGGTATGAGTAGTAAAGTAACCTATATGTGGTTGCAAGATCCTCACGTAGAAAAGTCACTTGTTCATCACCGTGCTGAAGAAGCAGAAAGTACTAATAGACTTCATAGATTTCCAGGAAAATCATTGAATTTGACAGAGTTGCCAAAGAAACAGTCCTTGCTAATAATAGCCTTACTAAGTAAAATATACTTAAATGTTATATTAATTTTAATTTGTCCAAGATTATTCTATATAATATCACAGAAATCAATCAGAAAAACTGGGTCAGAGAAAATTGATTAGTAATGTATTTGTGAATCAATTCTACAAGATTATTCTGTTCTTCTTTTTTCCTCATTTCTAGCTTCCATTTACTATTATTAACTGCTTTTTAATTTGTCTCTACTTCATTAAACGTAAAATTAGTGTAAATTAACAAAAACAAATTCATTTCTCTTTGTAGGATTATGAAACCATTCAGAATATTTCACACCACAACTAATGCTGTAACTTGTATATCTTTCAATTACCACTTGAGAATAAGCACACCAGCATATTG
>WLWD01006311.1_pt1 | contig 58327 bp, 17 predicted proteins | sample 6712731 | NCBI WGS metagenome assembly WLWD01 (sample SAMN12718690, study PRJNA576275) | sponge metagenome | isolation source: marine sponge | host: Mycale hentscheli | place: New Zealand: South Island, Marlborough, Capsize Point | collected 2014-11-01 | reverse complement strand
TAAAGTATAGGACTTGCAACAATAAGTTTTCAACCTTCATGGTAAGACATTGCCTTTCTAATGTTTACTCACAGCAATTAGTTTCCGAACTAAAATTTGAATTTTACATTTCATTATTGTTAATTTTTTGTTTGTTTTGTGTGTAAATTGAATTTGGCAGGGGAGAAAGAGGGCACAGACAAGGAAGTTCTACTGGAGCTGGGAGACCAGCACTCTAGGTACATACACTGTTACTCTTAACCAGTGAATTATGCTGACTAAATTTTGGTGTTGTTCGACAAGACTTCAATGCCTACAATCTAGTTTGAAATTACATTATCAGCAAGTTGCCCTTTATGTTAATTAAGAACTTTTAGTGAATAAGTATATGAATTTTGTTGCAGTGTGAGTAGCAACATAGCCCAGGCATTCCTGCATCAGATTCTGGAGGCGTTCCTCCACACTGAAATACAAGTCAGGTTTGGAGCTCTGCAGGCAGTGGTGCTCATTCTACGACAAGGCCTTGTCCACCCAGCACAGGTATGTATGTATGTAGAATTTTATTTTATTTTTTTTCCTTTTTTTTTTTTTTATTTCCTATTCTTTTTTTTTTTTTTTTTTTTTTTTTTTTTTTTTTTTTTTTTTTTTTTTTTTTTTTTTTTTTTTTTTTTTTTTTTTTTTTTTTTTTTTTTTTTTTTTTTTTTTTCCTATTCTTTTTTTTCCTTTTTTTTTCTCCCCTCTCACAAGCTAAGTGATTCTTTGTGTTAATTTCTAGTGTGTCCCTTACCTAATGGCCATGAGCACAGACCCAGACTCCAAAATCAAGATGAAAGCAGATCAGCATCTTATTGACCACACCTCCAGATATGGACATATCATGCAGGTAGGTTGAGACTGTGGAGGGTAGTGTTTCTGAGCTACGTATGAACAATTTTTTCTCCCAACTGTAGACACAGCTTTTAGCAGGTGTGAGAAAGTCATACGAGTTTCAAAAGCTAATTGCTGGGGTAAGTGAACTACTTGTTCAATAACAAGGTTTCTAACAATATGTTGTTGTATTTATTTATGTATTATTATTATTGACAACTGTAAAGCATCCCCACTATAATCATTACTTGTATATGTACATGTGTACGCACGCACACATGGTGTATCAGGATGGGGCCCGTGGCTTTGTAAGTGACAACATAGGTCACTGCTCCAGTGTTCTGTCTCATGTCTACACTCTAGTGAGGTCCAGCAAGCACCAGAGGAGAGTGTTCCTCACAGCTCTACTCAGACACTTTGAGGACTATGAGGTGAGACATTACTGTACTGTACATATGTGTCACGATGCTTCCTAAATTAAATGATTATAGTCGAATTCTAATAGATGAGTGGGGTTGGTTGTGTGTATGAGGATGGTGCTTGGATAAAGATTCTTGTATAATGATAATTATATAACACATTTGTCTTGCATTAGATGGTTAAATGGTATTTCACTTATATTAAAATGTTGTTATTATGATTAAGAAAAGGGAAGAAGTAGTTCTATTAAAGCTAGTATAGGAAGTCACCATTCTATAACATATTGCATAACCATTTTCAAATGACACATGTACAAAAATAATGTCTAGTGCTTGTCGTATTTAACTAAACATAATTAAGGTCCTTGTATGTGTATGTGTGTGTGTTTGTAGAAGAACAGTTTGGGTCTGTTACTGTACCTGGCAGATACTTTAGCCTTCCTACCGTACAATACTATGGAGGAGCCTCTATTTGTAGCACACCACGTGGACATGACCATATCTATTACTGGCTCCAACATTCTGCAGCAGTTCAGAGAGGTGAGAGAGTAGAGACAAGTTGTGGGTACTTGGTGGAAAGTATGTTGAGTAGCAGAATGAAGAATTTTAATTCTCATTCCAACAAGCAGAATACTAAAGAATTGAAATCACTTTAAGTTGATCTTAGGACCATGGTAAGCCACCAGCTCTGCCCTTGAGCTATGTACAGCGTATGACCACTTCCTAACTATCTTGGGCACCTGTATTACTATTTGATTGTGTGAACCCTCAGTGCTATTAAACACTACCTAACTATTACAATAAAATCTCTTACCAAAAGAACAAGCAATCTGTTAGCTATTTTTAGAGGTATCAAAATAGCTCGACCAATGAAAATGGTACATGGAACGCTATCATCATAAGAGAAGAAGCTAAACTAGCCAGAAGCACCCACCTGTATACACTTTCAATGCAAAGCTCCACTTCTTTCAACTCTGTTTACTTCGCTGAGCATAAAGCGAACTACACCGCTGGCTGCAGAAATTATTTGCTCACGTGATTATGACGTGACACTAGGGGCGTTGCCCATAAAAGCTAGTACCTACGCAGAGTTGAATGCTTCATGTTTTCTCAACGATTAGCCCGAAATTATAAAAAAGTAGCACAATAAAAGGTCTTAAATCTTCGTCCTGAGTAAGTTCATACCTAAATCAACTGTTAATTGTCAGTAATCTCCAAAATCAGAGTGTGACAGACAGACAGACAGACAATCAGACAAACAGACAGGACGACTACTATAACCCTCTCGCGCATGCGCGCTGAGGGTTAATAAATTTTATATCAAGCCATTTGGAGTACTGGGATTTGTTTTGTTGTGTGTAGAGCCTTGGAGTGGGCAAGTCAGAAGATGATGAAGATATGGAGATTCTTAGTAAGCTTGTTGTAATTACAATTATGAGTGCAAATTTTTATCTTTTTTTATTTTTTATTTATTAATTTTTTGTTTATTTATTTATATTTTTTCCTCCTCCTTTCTCTCCAGCTCAGAGAAGTTGTAATGTAAAGTACATGTCTGACTGTTGCTTTGCCAGTCAAGGCTGTTACCTCCTTCTGCTACTCAAGCAACATCTCAAGAAGAGCTTTGGTCTTTCTGACAGGTGAGGATCATCACACTTTAATAGTTGTAGTTGTCACCATCATGTGTGTTGTTGTTTATCTTGTTTTGTTTTTGGTTGTTGTTTTTAGTAAATGCCAGAAGTATTCTCCGACTGAATCCAACAAGGCTAATGACAAGACTGCCAGCAGAAAGGGAGGCGTGGCATTTGACCCTGAGCAGGTAGTTCAGTTGGTGCGCCATGAAGCCATATCAGCTATCAAGCCAATACTGCCCAAAGAAGAATGTATTCGACAATACTTGGAGGTAAGCTAAGGCTGGAATAGGTATGCGTACGGTTCAGGGAGCATCGTGCTGCAAATTGTGTGTATGTTTGTGACTGGGTGTGTGTTTCAAAGATGTCATTGTGCGTGTTTCAGTTCAAGCAGCTGATGAACAAGTTGGATCCATTTGATGGAGATGACAATGGATCAGACCAGGATGTACCATCTGGCACAGGTGCCACTTCGTCTGGCAACACATCGCTTCATAACCCTAAAGTACGTAGTGTACAAAAGTGCTGCTCGGTTTTACAATTAGGTTTGTTAGAGCATGGCTAAGGGGACAGCTTCAATTTGTTTATTTTAATTTAGCTAACAAACACCATACTGAAATACAATACTGATATACAATATACACAGACTAGGGATACATTGCTCTTGTAATGTGTGTGTGTGTGTGTGTGTATGTGTATTATATACACACACACACACAAGTTTACAGCTGTTGCATTAGTCACATGATACTGGTTAGCTGTGCTTGTGTTGTAGAATTGCTGTTACACACACATGTGTGCGTGTTGAACAGGTGGAAGAGTTGTCCCGACTGGCAGGTCATGATCGTTCCTCTCGTGCCTCTTCTATCAACAGCATGGGGTCTCGGCGGGAAAAGAAAGAAAGAGGAATAAAGCACAAAAAGAAAAAGAAAGTTGTATCCTTTATGTGATGTCAGTGTTAGTGTGAGCTAGGTGATTGATTAGTTGTTTTGATCTAAATTACAGCAGGACTTGGTAGTGTCCACGTACCAAGAATTGTTGCCTTCCTTCTATAAAGGTTGTGACCAATTAGCGATACGGAGAAAAGTTTATTTGCAATTATTATTTTTCAGCAGAGCACGTTTTAATCACTGAGAGTATTCACATGACTTTTTACTGCCACGTGTTTTATTGACATCATTGTAGTAGAGGTTGTGGTGTACATTGTAGTAGAGGTTGTGGTGTACATTGTAGTAGAGGTTGTGGTGTACATTGTAGTAGAGGTTGTGGTGTACATTGTAGTAGAGGTTGTGGTGTACATTGTAGTAGAGGTTGTGGTGTACATTGTAGTAGAGGTTGTGGTGTACATTGTAGTAGAGGTTGTGGTGTACATTGTAGTAGAGGCTGTGGTGTACATTGTAGTAGAGGCTGTGGTGTACATTGTAGTAGAGGCTGTGGTGTACATTGTAGTAGAGGCTGTGGTGTACATTGTAGTAGAGGCTGTGGTGTACATTGTAGTAGAGGCTGTGGTGTACATTGTATAGTAGAGGTTGTGGTGTACATTGTAGTAGAGGTTGTGGTGTACATTGTAGTAGAGGCTGTGGTGTACATTGTAGTAGAGGCTGTGGTGTACATTGTAGTAGAGGTTGTGGTGTACATTGTAGTAGTGGTTGTGGTGTACATTGTAGTAGAGGTTGTGGTGTACATTGTAGTAGAGGTTGTGGTGTACATTGTAGTAGAGGTTGTGGTGTACATTGTAGTAGAGATTGTGGTGTACATTGTTTATGTTGTTAGACCTTGACAATGATTTTGTGTAGGTGATTAGCTCAGATAGTTCTGAGGAAGATGGAGATCCTACATGGTCTTGACAGATGCCACAGTTATAAATAATCAGCAGCAAATCTTAGCTATAACATTTCACTCATTCATGTTATTTTCTTTTGGATTTCTCATTTTTCCTCCTTGGGGTTCAGAAACTATTCCATTATTTTTACATGGTGTAGGTGCAGCTGCAATACACCAGTCCATTCAAGCTACCATACCTAATACTGTCATACTCCTATTGTTCTGGCAACAATATTTAACATTGGGTTTTTATTAACCAGAACTGACTCGAAATGTGGCTAGTGAATTTATAGATTGTTGGGGATTGATTTACAATTAGCTTTGGCTGTACTCTCGGGCTGTTAATATGGTCTATGTTTCACTCTATTACGTGCATTCTCCTTAACAAGTACTTGTACATACAAGCATACAAGTATGCATATCATGGTTGAGAAAGTATTGGATTTATGTATAACTAAGTAATCATAAGGATGCCAATGAAGTTATAGTCCGCCATACACTGTTTCTCTCAGTTCTGCTAGAAGGGAACACCATGCCAGGCAATAATCTGTTGGAACTTGACAGGTAGCTCAACTCTTACTACCACTTCACCAGGACATGATTTAGAACTTCTCAATAGTCCTGCAAATTTTTTTGGTCATAGTCACAGATACTTACTCTAGTGTAATAAATTTAATTTACTATATCTCACTCAACGTCCCTTAGTCAACTTTACAGGATGATGAATTTGCCACTCTAAAAACGATGTATGAAGAACAGTGGATGAGAATGCCTATATTTTAGGATGTCAGATTGAATGAACATCATTTGGGAAAAACCAAGAAAACATTTACACAGTGTGAATGCCAATATATTTGCTCAATCCAAGCTATAATTGTGGGGGCAATGTTAATTGACCACGAAGTCCAGTTTACAGATTTGTGCAGCCTGTGTATGGCTATATCACTCCAGAGCACTGCCTGAGGTGGCACATACAACAGGAGGTTCTGATGAGGATCTGACAAGCCATGCTCACCACACACATGCACAGCTACGGGTGGACAGATACCCTAGCTTCCTCTGTCGAGATGAACTACACACATACAAATATACGATGCAATATTACATCCTTATGAGGATGACACTAAATGGAGGCTCTAACTTGTGGGAGGAGAGGGAAGGAGGGGGGGAGGTAGGAGGTACATTTGTGTTGACACGAATTTTAAATAACTCCCCCCCCCTCCCTGTAACTTGGTAAGTATAGAGGGCGGTGGACTAAACTAGCTTTCCCCCCTCCATAAATGTTTCTAGATAGGACCTGTATGGTCCAGTACACAGAAATGTTTCCTCATCGCTTACACTCACTTCTTAGTCTTGGAGTAAGAGGCCACAGTCTGCAGGACTCTGTAAGTTAGAACTTGCTGCCACACCTCCGATACCCCCAGTGTCACCTGACGCTCTAACAGAGCTCGTCTTCGTAGTAAATGCTGGGAATTTTATCAGAAAGTAAACCTAATAAGAAATAATTGTAAATCACTCATGGATAAAGTGACACCTGTTCAACATAACTTACTTTCATCACACGGGCATATTGCTATAACTATAATGTCTCTTTGAGTTCATATCTAGCCATGTGATATAGACCTTCTATGAAACTTTATTCTAGCTTACAGCTGACACACGCTACCTTGTATCTGACACATCGAAGCAATCTTCACTTGAGCCAAACATCTCCAAGTCACTGGACGAGTCTCCGCCCACTTCCATTTGACTTGCCCCAATTGGTGCCTCATTACGAGATGTGCCACTAAGACACACAGACGGAGCTTCAATTCCATTATACCGAGGAATCACATGGCCACTCCCCTTGAACAGGCCCGGTGTTGAAGTGAAGAAAGTCTCTTCAGTGGTGGGAGGAGTCTGATGGTATCCACTGTAGATGACTGGGAGAAAAAGAGTCTGATGATGTGGGTGGGGCTGATGGATCACATATCATCCAAGAATAGCTGCACGCCCATATCTGTATAAAAGTGGGTGCAGTCACATGTGCTAACAGTGCTTTCTATAAATAACCAATATAGCACCGCTTCACCTCAAATGAATAAATTGGTTTTATCTAATAACTTATTAAATCAATTGACTAACATAATTGATCTTCGATAATATGCCCCGAGGAATCCTTTTCACTGAACCTTTTCACGCATTGCAGACTGGCTACTGTGTGAAGCTTCTGTCTGGTTTGACCCAGACAAATAGACTAACATATTTATTAGACCAATCAGAACCATTATACAGACAGGATGTTGTTCTCTCTGTTCCACTTTCTGAATGTTCTAAAATAAGCTGTTCATGATGAGATATTATAACTGCTCTGACGTCTATCAGTGGCTCAAAATAAGAATGAGGTACTGAACTACCTCAAGAATATTTCGCTAATATGGTATTCTTCTTTTTTTTTTCAGGCGGACTCACTGCAACTGCTGAAAGAGATGAAATTAAATTATGTAAAGTTCGAAGTTCAACCCGTTCTACTGAAGGAAATACATACACTATTTTTTTAAGTACCCACCTACATGTAGTAATGTGTGTTAATGTGAGATATGTGCAGTATAAGTTCCTATAGAGGACTTCACAGTACTGTACACGGGTATGTGCACGTGTGCGTTCGCTGACCATTGAGCCATCCACACGTGTTAACAACGAGGGGGATGTATGGGAGTGACTTGCGAACATCACCATGGAAACTGGCATTGAGAGACCGCAGAACGCGAACGTAGTATTCAGGACCCGTCTTTGGAGTGCAATCGCCATAGTAATAGGCCCTGCAGAATGTTGAAGTGGAATTAGCAACCAGCTATGTATGCACCTTCTTATGTGACTAGCACACCCACTCATTAACACAACTTCATCTAACTCATCCTTTTACCAAGTAGCAAACATGCAAACATCAAGTAGCTCAACTTAAACTACAATACACGATGTGTACTTATATATACTATAGAGGTACGTACAGCACCCAGTGACTCAATACTCGACCTTCAATATTACCAATGACTAGTAAAATACCACACCTCGTGTGTGACTTGTATGAACATCACACGCAAACTCAAAAACACCTTAACACTCACACACACACACTCACACTCACACACACACACACACACACAGCATGTGATATAATTATTATTACTCAGGGTTTCATTTAGGGGGGGGCGAAAGGGGGCATTTGCCCCCCCTTGGGTTCTAAATGCCCCCCCTTGGATTCTAAGTGCCCCCCACCCTTTTGAAAGAACCGATATTTATTAAGAGAAAAATGTAAACCAAATTAATAATAAACAATATTCACACAGCAATTCGTCTAGGTTTTTTGTTCCATACTGTAATAATGTCATTTAATTGTGTAGATGAGAGCGTCTCGGGTGTCTCCATGGCTATTTTCATCAAATAGGATAATTGTGATTGCCCAATTCGATTTCGAATTCGTGTTTTAATTAGTTTCATTTTGGAGAAGCTCCTTTCCACTGAAGCAGTGCTGACAGGGATAGATAGACACATGTTTGCCAGGGTGCTAATGTTTGGAAAAATTTCACTAAGCATATCACTTGTGGTGAGCTCTTTCAACTGCAAGTGCAGGTTACCTTTCGGCTTCTTCGATAAGTAGCTTCGAAATGTTTTCCACTCCTCTCGGGTTTCGCGGGAAATAGAGCTTCTTTGGTGTATTCATCTCCACCAGCAGTCTTAGCAGGCAGCTCTGCACCATAGTGAGCTAATAGTACATCTATTAAGTCCTCACCATATGTATGGAAGTCAGAAGAGTCAGCAGCTGGCACTTTCTTCGGATCAAAGATGCCAAATGAGGAGACAATATCTTGTGAAATAAATCTGCTGGATATGTTTGCCTTCAGCATCCTGATAAACGGTTCAGCCACTTGTCCTTGGAATGTAGCAATGCTTTCTGTGGTTAACGTGATGTCAGTGACTTCTTCGATCTCATTCTTTGCATCCATCAGTTCTAATACCCAGTTAGCAGCAGGTAACATGGCATCATCAAGTGTATTGAGAGTGGCATCAACAAGAGGGGTGATAGCTGTCAAGTCTATTCTCTCAGTCTGGAGAGCTCTGCTCAACTTCGCCACTTGTGGTAGAACATAATCAAGGAGGTATATGGCCACTAAAGTTGAGGGCCTACATAAGGCTTTACTGATACCTAGAGCTTCAGGTGCATGTGTCTGCTCATAGATATTGTTTAGAGCAGTCACAATTGCACTGTAGCTAGCTTTGACTGCCTTCACACAGCATTCATGGGACAGCCAGCGAGTATCTGATGGTTTCACAACTTTCAGCTCAGGTAAGTCAAGCACCTGCTGTACTGCTTTGAGACTCTCAGCTCGCTTAGGAGAATAGTGGAAAAATTTCCAGAGGGTGGTGAGTGTGATGTACACATGTTTTATCCCACTGGTAGCATTAGCTGCTTGAACACATGCTAGCTGTAGCAAATGGCAATGGCAGTGTACGAAAAGTGCATGAGGTGAAATTTTCTTCAGGAGACTCTGCACACCATTGTGTTTCCCAGAGAAAGTAGCTGCTCCATCGAATCCCATACCCACCAGCTTGCTAATCGGTATGTTTTTATCTTTCATGAATTCAACAAGGGCAGAATAAATAGTCTTTGCATCAGTAGCTTTCAATGGAACTATATCCAAGAAGTGCTCAACAGGTTGACCGTCCATGTTTACCCAGCGGAAGAAAATTCTGTGGTCGTCACATCAGTGCACTCATCTGCCATTATGCTGAAATGGGAAGCTTGGCGAAGCCGTTTCAGTAAACATTCTTCAGCCCATAAGCCAACTACCTCAACAAATTCAACAACAGCAACTTTAGATGTGTAGGTTGCATTTAATCTAGCTCTTTCAAGGAACCCCTTTAAATCTTCTGCACCACAACTTACGATTAGATCAATAAGTTCATCAAAATTTGTTGTGTGGGGAATGTGGCGACGAGCTAGAAAATGTGTGCAACGAATTAGAGCTTTAATGGCCATTCTGTTCTTCAACTTTTCCTCATCATTAATTTGTTGGAGTTGCTGAATGACTGACCCTTCTTGTAGTGCTGTAGCTGCAGCCATCTCTGCTTCACATGATAGGAGGTGAATATCACTCTTTGCATGAATTTTCATCTTCTCTATTGCCTTCTTGCAGTTCGTGAAAGGTTTTGAGATCCATGTTCCTCCTGTTCTTTGAAGAGAAATTCCTCTCTTCCTGCAAACCTTACAAAAAGCTCCTTGGAAATTTTTATCAAACATCAGCCAATTGAAGCTCTCTCCCCATTTTTTGTTGTATTTTCGACTGCTTGCAGTGATTTTCTTGCTTTTCTCATGTGTAGTTAATCTTTCCTTTGCATGCTTCTCATGGACAATTAATCTTTTCTTGGCAGGACTTGGCTCCAAAAACTCAGTATCAGATTGATTGCTGTCAATTTTATCTTCTGTGTCACTGCTACTTGAGTGGCCAGGTGACTTTGAAGAGCTTGCACCACAGAAGAAAGAGCGAATATCCATTTGAGACTATCTTAAACTGTCAGGGACTACGAGTGCTTAGAGTTCTGGTTCTGGAAGTTGTAGAATCTGTATAGATCAAAACTCAACAACTGCTACGGTGAGCTGAGGGCTGGCCTTTTTATAGCCAGCCAGCAACCATAAGTGTGAATCAACGTGTGATAAACCTAAGGGGAGGTGAGAGTCAGAGTTGAATAGTGTGTGAAAAGCATCTAAATAGTGAATGTCACAGTTGACTGAAAATTGCTAGACAGTGGAGGTGAAAATGAGTAGCTGAATTAACTTGTCAGGATCTGACATATGCAGACCTCATTAGATAAGATTATGTTTTTTAATGTAGGACATAGGCCTTCCAATAATTCTATTTCACTCCCATGGTGACCAGTGCCGCCCGCCCCCCCTTACATTTTCAAAACTCTATTTTGCCCCCCCTTGCAAGAATGTCTGGATGAAACACTGTTACTTGTAAGGTTTCCTGTGATGTACATATGGAGGACCAAACACTGACTCAGTGAGGAGATGAAGAGAGAGAACCTCCGGACACGTGAACTCACACTGACCTGGATCACACTCCAGACAGCCTACCACTGCACACCTACACACACACACACACACATACGTACACACAGCAGAACCTCTCTTACCCATTTAGGACTGCATGCAGGAAATGAATCTACAGGAGAGGCAAAATCAACTTCTTATTCTTTCTTCGCTAGATTTTCAGAGGACCAATCAGGGACACATTCTGCTGTTTAGAAAGCCTTGCAGTGTTCAAAACATGCAAAAGAATGCTGATTTCAGGCTGCATAGTCAAAATGTTGGTTATACTAAAGGACCTCTGTTTCTATAGGGATGGGTGAACCCCTCCACTGTCCATCCTGTTCATAAAGTAATCACTATTTTAATATGTGTGTGTGTGTGTGTGTGCGTGTAGCATGCGTCTATGACTACCTGGCTGGTGAGACAACAGAATATTAGAAATACAATGCATGCAGTATGGTATCACTGCCATTGCTAAGTGATGATACTTTACCATTTTCAAGAGTTCAGCAGTTGATAATAATGAAGTGAGATGTTAGAGATGATCATGTAGCCATGGTGAAAACTTAAAAGCTAGAATAAACTGAAAGCATAAATGACACTGTTATACTTTCCACTCAATTATGTATCCCATCAACAACATGTACATGTACCTTTCTCTCAAACACACATCACGCACGCACACATATACACAGTGAAATGAAAATCCCCTGAGAGAGTCTCTACCTCTGACTTACCTGTTCAACAGACCATTGATGAGATATTTGGCAAGTGTAGATTTGCCCGTGCCACAGCAGCCACATATCAATACACATGCACCTACATAGACAATTGAACTAATTGCCATGGACTAGTGTGTGTGTGTGTGTGTGTGTTTTGCATTTGCATGTGTGTGTATATATACGTATATGTATGCATATATATGTGTATGTAAGTATACGTGTGTACATTATGTATGTATGTATGTATGTATGTATGTATGTATGTATGTATGCGTGTGAGTATATGTGTGTGTACCAGGGCAAGAGGTCAACAGTGTAGCAGCTTGTCTGAGTGTGTCAGTGATCTTCACTGTCTGAATTACAAATCCCGGCAACTGCTGACTCATCTAAACACATGCACACACACATGCACACACATACAACACACACATGCTCATGCGCACACACAAGAAATAAGATGAGTAAAAACTACTTCACAAACTTCTAGTCAATTCCTATCTCAACAACATATGTAAATACACGCGCAAGTGATTGAGAGAGAGAGAGAGGAGAGTAGCATGGAAGAGAAGATATTACCAAAGCATCTTCAGACTATTCTTGTGTAACTGTTCTGAGTGTCCTATTTCTCGTATTGAAACTAAAACACAGTGTTCGTGTGGCAAATCCTTCAAAATACTTCTTTGTGGTGCGGAACAAAGGAAACTCTTTTACTAAACATGTTTTTTCAACAGGACAGGTCATGCCCTCATGTAACAAGAAGTGGCATTTATGTTGACCCATACACACGACTCTTTCAGTGGGAACTTGCTCCACGACAGGTGAGCAAGTGAAGTGAGACATTATCAGTCGTGGTGTACATATTCGAGCCAATTGCCAGTAAATGTATAATATATAAGCTAGCGCAATGAAACGGACAACCACTGGTGGACTCACAGGTAGAATGTATTGTATCTGTTCACAAGTGCATCAGAGAGACGTTAAAAAACAACACTAAATCTTTTCAGTGTTCTGTTGCACCTTGCTGTTAAAAAGTGAAAACAGTTCAACTTTACAGAGAGATATCCTTTATTTTCATGTCCTTGTGATGCGTGCTTCTGCTTGTGCAAAGTATCATTATCTAAGCTTTCTAGTTGCCTACTAAAGAGCAAATGGACTCTCTTGAAAATCCTGTTGTTAGTTCAGAATTCATAAAAAAGCTTACTCAGCGTAATCTAAGATAACTGCTTATTAGAGAATAGCAAGTTCTCTACTCTTAGAAACTACAAATGAAACTACGAAAAAATGCTTAGTTAAAAATGTCTCTAGGCAACTCTCTCTACAGTTGCACTAGGCACACAAATAGTTACCAAAACTCGTTTGTAAATACTGAACAAATAGAAATAGATTGCCCTAAGAACTGAATGAGTACTTCCCTCTCCACTAGCTGCTACAGTCTCCTGCTAAACTTCCACTTCACAAGACTCACGTCTACATTATATCCATGGTGAGTGAGCATCTCCGTCATGTGATTCCAGAGGCTTCAGCAAGGCCACTGCCCACACTTTATCCCATGGAGGAGACTGAACGAGAGAATTTAACATTCTCAAATCTTCTTTCCCTGGAATAAGGGAAAAAACAACAAAAAACAAAAAAAACTTAGCAACCTACAACTAACAAGAATCGTGTGTTGCAAACCCCAAGACACATCAGGCCAGGTATGTATGTATTCACTCCCACTTCACCCCACGGTAGAGATTAGCAACACACTGATGTCTGATACTTGTGTAAGTACTCTAATCACATCTGAAAACTAGATCTTGTTGGGTTCACTGTCCCCACTCCCAGGTTAGCTTACAGATAGAAATAGTTATTGTAGTAATGACAGAATCTAGAACCAGCCAATAGTACAGGTGGGCACCAATAGCTGCAGGTGTCTGGGCGCTCTCCCAGAAATAGTATATCAATAATAGCAGTTTTATCAGTTTCAACATCCATTTCAATAACTCTTCACTTCTTAATCCTCTCTTGCTATTATTAAAGCACGATGCTTGTGCTTGTGCTTGGTATGACAACTTTAAGTTCCCCGATGCTGGAAATGTACCTTAGCTCTTAAAACATTATTAGTCTTCTAAAAAATTGAAGAAAGGGCATCATTCAACAAGTTCTGAAAGAGAGCTTGTGGTAAAGTGCACGAACTGGGCATGGGCAGTTGATTACTTTCAATTCTCAGAATATTTAATTTAAAACGATTACTGTAGGAACTCCCTCTGTTAGAATGGTTAAGCTAGCCTTTGGAGTTAGTCGTCATGTGACAGGTACAGCCTAATGATGGGGGAGGGGGTATTTTGCCTCCTGTGCACAGCCCCTCCCCTCCCCGCCCCCAAAGCATCGATACATCCATATCAGGGCTTCATACACAGGGGGAGGGCCTGGAATTCCCCCCAAGAAATCTGAATTTTTAATTATAAATATAAATGGTAACTCAGAGCAAAATTCTTTTATTATTAAAAAATGTAAATCAAAGCATAATTCTTCTATTATTATTTTTTGTTTGAAAATCTCTAGAACTTCATCAAAGTTTACAGCCGAAAGCTCAGGACCCTCAATGGCAATTCCCATGAGCCGACCACTAAGGTTTTGGTCAGTGATACTGTTGTGTATACAGGTCTTAATGAGCTTCATGTAGCTGGAAGATCTTTCAACTGATGCTGTTCCAACTGGAAGGACGAGGATTATGTTCAAAAGTTTAAATGTTTCTGGAAAAATTCCCGTATACCTCTGAAGTGTAACAGTGAACAAAGCAGCTCATACCCCAGCATTACCCCCCCCCCCCCCCCCCCCCCACAACTTGAAAACCCCACACCCTCCCCTCTCTGTGGCGTATTCAGCCTATTTAGCCACACGCTATCCTAGATAGAATAATAAAAAAAATTTATACCCCCCCCCCCCCCCCCCCCCCCCCAGAAAAAAATCCTGTATGAAGCCCTGCATATAGTGGGTGGAGACTCTCAGAAATACCCACGCAGTGATGTCATGATGTCATAACATATGTAACTTCCCAACGTGGATTAAATACAGGTCCTTCAACTTACCAAGGTCTAACTGAACACATGTCCTATTGCGGTCTCCTTTCTTGCCACAGGGTGTCATCATATTCCTGATGGTGTTACTATGGAAATGAAGTAGTTGGGCATTTTGAAAAGGTTGCAGAGCCTCTTTGAAATTATTGTCCTAGCTATAAGACATAAAAAAAAGTATGATAGACCAATACCTCGTGGTCCAAAATGTATGTATAATTATATTAGTATAAGGAAATCAGCAGCTATGCCAATTACATATTATGTATACCTGTATTAGAATGTTCACAAATGTACTAGTAACTTATGCAGGGCTCTATCTGGAACACATTTGTTTGAAAGTAACCTTGGGTTAGTCCACCACCCTCTATACATCTCTATTGCTACATGGGAGAATTTTATTTTTATTATTGATAGCATTAACATGACATCACTAGAAGTGAAAAGCTCAATCTCAACAGCATACTGCACATAGCTTGTAAATATTGGGGAGAGGGGGGGGGGGGGAAGTTTGGGGGGAAGCTGGAAAACTTGGGGGAGAAGCTTCCCTCCCCACTCGATTGAAACCTGCTCTTTTCTGTACCACTTTCAAAAATTCCAACAGAATGTTCCTGAATTTTGTTTTGTTGTATAGTTGACTCTGAAAGTCCTTCATAAAATGTTTGCTTTTGTGCTGTTAGTTTTTATTCCCTATACTAAATTTTGATACCACCAGATGTGATCGTCATAACAATAATCATGAAGATACTGAAACATACATACATACATACACACATACGTACATACATACACACACACACATACATACACACATACATACACACATACATACACTGGTCCATTGACTCACAGTCAAACTACAGGCAAGTTTCATAGACACTAATATATCTCAGTTCTAATGCCCCACTATGTCTACTGCCATGACTATCTAACATAATGTACATAATTTTAAATTAATATTAGCAGTTTTCTCTGTTTGCATTAAAATTAGAACTTGTCATGACACTTAGGATTCTTACTGAACGAGTTTGGCAAGAAGTCGATGTCGGGCAAGCTATGTACATCATTGACTGTAAATAGTGAAATGTTGTTACTATTTCTTGTGTTCTTGTTCAGTTCAGCTGAGAATGGCTTGTTATAAAGAGATGTGATGTTCTTAACAACATTTGTCTTAACAAATTAATTAGCTTTTAATAACATGATCACCCCTTACCAAATGTCAGTGACTACTAATTACAGCATCCCTTACCTCATTATTAGGGTCCACTACTTCTAGAGTGACAGTGGTGCTGCTGCAATCCATGGGCACGCTCACTGATAGAAACTGCCTAGACGGTTACATACAATAAGACTCCACCTTGACCACGCCTCCAAGTACTCGCACTTGCAAGTTACCATAAAACCTCAAGACCTGCATGGACACAATGATTACAAAAAAAAGGACTTCTTTTACACATGTAAAAAGTCATCACCCACAGGATGTAGACTGAAATGATGAAGTGAACAATAGCTCTAGTACACACATGCGCTGGTCAAGTGTGTATCTACTTACAAGATTAATAGCACGCGTCGGAATAAAATACACATTCTTAGCACTCGGCCCTATCTTGCACAATTGATTCCAACATCGCCATGGTTGCACGAGCGAACTCTCGCTTATCTACATTACTAAATATCGCTAAGTACAATGAGGAATAATAACAAGTAACAACAAATGGAAGGAGTCAGAACTGACAGTATCTGCCACTTAATTGTTGAAAATTAAATTGTGTACCAAAAAAATAATATAACATTATTAGTACACACACACACACATACATACATACATACATACATACAAACATACATACAAACATACATACACACGTATGCATTAATGCATACGTGTGTATGTATGTATGTGTGTATGTATGTATGTTTGTATTGTTGAGTAAGTGAAGCTAGTGTCACACTCCCAAGTCTACTTCAAAGAATCCCCCCCCTATTTATACTATTTATATTGGGTTTAGTAGGTCCAATTTGTCTAATGCAGAGCTATCAGTGTTTCACACACACTATGGAAGCCCTGGGATTCCCTCCCCCCAAAAAAATGTTTACGCTGACTGAAAAAAAAATTGATGTTCTATAAGTCTGAGCTTGATTACTCTACTGCTAGTTTCTTTAAAAAAGGGTCCAACATACACCACATCACTAATAACTAATTAACCTCGTCTGCTGGGAGCTTACTCAGTATCACTGTGCCATCACGCCCACCACTAGTTAATTACACAACAATGTCCAATACACACTACATTGCCAACACTTTCACTGTATAGTTTACTTGAACATCAAGGCCATTTGAAGTTCAAAGTCTCTTTCTTTATGGTAGCAGTTCATTTGTTGGATTTACTTTGGATATAATCAGTTATTACTCACACTGAAGATCATCAGCAGCTGCTTTGATCAAATATTAGCAAGTAAGAATATGATATTGAGGGAAATTGCAAACCCTGGAGGATACAAACAATAACTACACACTATACTAGAGCTCAATATCTGCTGTAGTCTCAACAACCACAAACATCACACACACACACACACACACTCACACACCACATGATACATAACAGCGAGTGGTCATCAAATGTTCAGCTTTGCTAGCTATACCATTTTGTGCAAACATTAAAGTTGTGCAGTTGAGTGAATGTAGTGGACACACTGTGTAAAAAATAGACCTTAATCCATTAGACATTCCTCCCAAGCTTATAATCTTTGGAATACACTTTGTTTATAAGAGAAACCCTCACATATATACCAAGCAGTGTGTGTGAAGCTACTTCCGGACCCGTCCAGCCGTCACTCAGTGGTGTCATTCTATTTTGAAAACTACTTAATTACATATGAACATGCCCAACAGTTACTGTTCAACTGTACATATGTGCCCATATACGTGGGTGTGAGAGAAGTGGAATGGAATTCTGGAACTGAAATATTACTTAAAATATGGCACCAGATTTATGTATTAGCTGACACTGTATCTCTTACTAGTAAAGACATGCATCAAGATTGAAAGTGAGATGAGGTCATACACAGTGGGCAATAATTAGGCAATTCAACGGCTACTGTGGATTCATACGTACTTGCCTACTGTTCCAAAATTCTCACTTAGCCACTGCATGTCCCTCAACAGAACTTTCTATAGTTTGTCTGCAAGTCTCGAAACTTCAGTCTAGGCTCATTGATGAAGTTCCAGAACTGTTTGCATGACCTACAAAGATGTTATTTAGCTGACAGCCGCTATAGCTAGCTGTTGGTGGCGTAAACTCACAGGTGCCTCGCCACTTTCTTAAAAACTCAGTTAATTGTTAATTCACAAATTAAAGTATTCATTTTTCTCCATCATATACGATTTTGTTTCAGTAACAACAATGACAACCGACGATGATGACGGTGTGAACTCATGAATAATTCATGAGCTGCTCAGAGTTGGTAATGCATCGACCTTACTCGAATGAGATAAAACGTGAGGGGAAAAAATGGGAGGAAAAAAAACTACCTTGTCGATGTTATAACCAAGCAATTGTGGAATGTGCACACAAACTGTTTAACTGTCGAGACAACAGCTTAGTCTAGCTGAAGTGCCTCACTAACTTATTATATCCTATAAACTAAACACTGGGTTATTGAACTGAGTTGGGAAAGAGTGTACACTTACAGTAGCTAGCCATAATGGGTACAAGAGAGGCAGAGAAGCAGGAGAAAGCAAGGCTCAATAAAAATAAGCACGTGAGAAAAAGCTGACTGATGAACTTATACTTCAATGAAGAAGTGAAAATAAAACACACAGAAAGGACAGAGATACTGGGGAGCTGGAGAGGTAGACAGAGAAGGGAATCCACGAGTTGAAAAGAGGAATAAGAAAAACAGGGCTGGAATGACTGAGGGGAAAAAAAGAGAGCAGGAGAGGGAAACCATGGATAAAACTACCTTATGCAACTGCACTCCTAATTTGCACAAGTTAGTACATCAGGTGCCACTGTGTGGTGGGGTACTAGCTATAGTTAATATAATTACAGAAGTTACAGCAGTTATCAATCAGTCGCTGGCAACCACTATCCACTATCTGCTGTCACTGTTTCTTTCACATTATATTATTCTCCACTGTTGCCATGAAGTTCAGCAGGAACTTCCAGTCTGGGGGTGTGACTTAGTGTCCCTGAACTACCATTTGCAGTTGGCAACTTCCGAGTATTTGTTGGGATACCTTACCGAATCATTGGTGAAAATTGAAATAAACACTCCATCCTTTGCTAAAGGCTGGGATTTAGTCTTGATCAGCCCCACTCTGTAGCTCTCTTCCGCTGTCCCACTGCAGAAACTACCAGAGACTCAGCCATTACGATTTGCTGGTGATGCAGGTAAGGGTCGTCGGCCCGTGCAACGCACGCGCGAACAATGAACACTCCGTTTAAATAAAGCAAAGTATGATGGACTCTCAAATAGTTCAAAAGTTGCTTGCTCAGAAGAAGCAGCAGATGAATTTGTCTTGTTGTTGATATTAGCAAATTATTGCCACAACACTTAGCTAATGACTTAAAGTGAAAATGAAATTGTGTGCATTAGTTTTTATGCACACAATTGTTAGTTTTTAAAGCTAAATATTATTACACTGTCACGTGTGTGTAAACAGAGCTATTTGGGACATTACACACTAACTTTGTGTTCTTTGGCTATAATAATCAGAACATCAATGAGCTCAAACAACCAGTTTCTGGTGTTAAGGAAGCTGTTGCTGAGAGACATGTTAAAAAAAATTGCTAGATTATTGACAAATTAGGTGGGGCAGGAGGAATAGTACAGGTTTTGAGAAATGGTACTAGATTGATGAAAGTTACTGGTTGGAGGAATGATAATGGCCAGATGGGAATGGTGCTCAGTAGATGGGACTAGATTAACTAATGGCACAGGCAGCTGCAGAGGCTTGAGGGATGGATTGGAAGTGTGCTATTGGATTGAGGAATGGTACTAGCTGGAGGAATGGTACCAGCTGGAGGAATATAGTACTAGCTGGAGGAATGGTACCAGCTAGAGGAATAAAGTACTAGCTGGAGGAATGGTACTAGCTGGAGGAATGGTACTAGCTGGAGGAATGGTACCAGCTGGAGGAATGGTACCAGCTGGAGGAATATAGTACTAGCTGGAGGAATGGTACTAGCTGGAGGAATATAGTACTAGCTGGAGGAATGGTACCAGCTGGAGCAATGGTACTAGCTCTGGAGGAATGGTACTAGCTGGAGGAATATAGTACTAGCTGGAGGAATGGTACTAGCTGGAGGAATGGTACTAGCTGGAGGAATGGTACTAGCTGGAGGAATGGTACTAGCTGGAGATGGTACAAACTACCACTGGTTAAGAATGCTGTTGTCTTCACTGTAAAATTGCCCTTGATACTCAGTTGGCCCCTTGTCAATTGCTAGAAGCATACATTTATATTCATCTGGCTTAAATTGTTAACTTGACAATAATTATTAACATTTTGGTGTCAGTTAAACTTTTACAGTATTCTAAAATATACAGTAGGCTCAATCTCTAATTGAACAAAACACAAAACCACAGTAAAAACTTTGAAAATTGCTTAGCTAGTTTCAAAACACTACATTGCATGGGTTTTTTTTTTTTCAATTTTTTTTCCCCATTAAGATGAGACAAAAGCTGTGCTGGTATAAAAGTGTTTGAGTAGCTCCTAAACGATGGTAAAATGGAAGGGATCAAACTCTTCATTGTAATGGTATTAGTGTATGAGTCTGTACCTCTTCATGGAAGGACCCAGTTCAAGTGGAGCTCTAATTCTACTGCCAAAACTAGAATACTACTGGGAGGGCTCTTTGCTATCCATGAGAAGAAAGACACAACATGTGGTCCTCTGAGGAGGGCTTCAGTTGTTAAGGTGGAAAGCATGGCCTATGCCATTCAATCCATCAACAGCAGAGAGGATGTCCTTCCTGATGCAGTGCTGGAGTTTGACATAAGAGACACTTGTGAAAATAGCAACAGAGCTTTGGAAGAAGTGGTGGAGATGATGGACTTTGCCACCACAGGATTCACAGATCAGCCCGGAGTATCTGGCTTGATAGGAGCCACTCAGACAGATACCTCCATAGCTGTTGCAAGACTTGCCCGGCTATTCCAGGTCCCTCAGATCAGCTATTCTTCTACAGCTTCCATCCTTAGCGACGTGTCAATGTTTGATTACTTTTTCCGAACAATTCCATCAGACACGTTGCAAGCGAGAGCCATTGCGGACCTCATCACTCACTTCAACTGGACTTACATCATCGTGATAAACTCTGATGACACGTACGGTAGGGACGGAGTGAGCGGTCTCACAGAGAAGCTCAAATCTAACCTCTCCTCCTCCTCCCAGGAGATCTGTATCGTGAGGGATCCCAAAATTACAGAGCTGTCAGTCAATGGGGACAATGACTACAACAAAGTAATCGAATTCATCCTTCAAGAATGGATAGCCAACGCCTCTGTCATTGTCTTGTACTGTCAGTTCAGCACAGCAATGAACATGCTAGAAGCAGTTGCAGAGCATTCTGATCCAAGACTTGCTCACCTGACCTGGATTGCAGGGGATTCATGGGCCACTAGGATCAGTGACCCTCGTATTGGCCGTATTGTTAGAGGAATGGTAGGAACAGCTCCTAACTACCATGCAATAGATGATTTTGATAAGCACTTGCTATCGCTGACTCCAGGCAACACGTCCAACCCGTGGTTCTCTGAATACTGGGAGGAAGCATTCAATTGCACTTTAAATAGTTCCCAAATGACTTCCAGATCTTGCCGTGATTCTTTGAGACTAAGCATGAGTGATATTGAGGATGACAAGAATGGAGTAACCAACGTCATAGATGCAGTGTACGCATTTGCATATGCCATACACAGCATGATGAATGACTTGTGCTCATCTTCTTACAATAATGCTTCCTGTCAAGACATTCTCAAAGAGAGATTTTCTAAACAGGTCTTGAATGGAGAGCTACTGAGGGACTACTTGTTCAACGTCTCGTTTAACAGCTCTTCCAGGCACGAGGTACGTTTTGATGAGTTTGGTGACATGGAAGGGCAGTATGCTATAGTGAACATGGACACGCCCACAAATACAAGGAACGTGGGTACATGGAACTTGACAGACTTGCTGCAACTCAGTGGAAATATTCAATGGTCCACAGGAGACAGAGTCCCAGTGTCAGTCTGCAGTTTGCCATGCGATGTGGGCCATCATCCCGTACTGGTGCCAGATAGAACAGACTGCTGCTGGATGTGTGAGCGCTGCCTAGGGGCCAATACAGTCAGTAATGGGTCCATGTGCTCAGAATGCCCACAGGGCTCATCACCAGATGATGCTGGAGGAGAGTGCTTGCTTAATCCAATCGTGTATCTTTCCTGGGGCAATCCCTGGGGAATTATCATCCTACTGGGATCTGGCTTGGGGCTTGTAGTCACTGCTGCAGTAGCGGGCGTGTTTATCCGGTTTAACTCTTCCAAAGTGATAAAAGCCAGCAGTAGAGAGTTGTGCGTCATTTTGTTTGCTGGCGTAACAACATGCTACATCTTGCCTTTCTTTTATTTGGCTAAGCCTTCAATTCCTATTTGTACTCTTAGAAGACTTGGCATAGGCTTAGGGTTCTCTATCTGCTTTAGTCCCATGCTCCTGCGAGCTAACAGGATATATAGAGTCTTCCATACAGCTCCACAAACACCCAAATGTGCAGGGCCCCTTTACCAGGTGTTCTTCTCCTGTGTGTTCATAGCAGTTGAAATAGTGATATCCATTGTTTGGTTGGCAGTGGAGCGACCCAGTATTAAATTCTCATATGATAGTCGCACCACAGAGCTAAGATGTGGAGAGTCACCGTATATCGGCCTTGGCATCATGCTGCTGTACAACTTCTCTCTGCTAGCTTTCAGTACTTACTTTGCCTTTCTATCAAGGCAAATCCCAGCCAAATTCAACGAGATTAAGTTTCTAGGTGTCACATTGTATTCGGTGTGCATCATTTGGCTTGCCTCTATTCCCACTTACTTCGCAACGGTTAGATTTGGGGTTGTGTACCAAACGACATCTCTTCTGATGGCAGTCTTGTTCAGTGCTACAACTACCCTGGCATGTCTCCTACTGCCTAAGGCTGTCATAGTTATTTGGTATAGCTTGAAGGACAAAGCAGGAGAAGATGCTAACAGTCGTCGATACACACGGCCTGTAGAGACTGACATGACTAGTAACGGCACACTGTGAAGGGCTCTCAGGAACATTATTTTTATCACCTCATTATTTGCCTACCCTATCTGCATTTTACTTAGAAGCAGAACTTTTGTGTGACTCATAATGTATTTGGAAATATTATTTGTAGACTATTTGGCTGAAATTAAAATGAATAAATACATCCATTTGATTAACTCTTGTGCTGACTTGGGATCATAGAAAATTCATGTCTACTTGAATGGGAGCGATTTCAAGCACTTGCTCTGTTGTCAAGTGTGATAAAAGTAACTAACTGTTAAAAAAAGTGCCTACTGTCATAATCCTTGGTGGCAAGGTGTTCACTATTATATATAAATCAGTTTACTTGTATTGAACTATCAACTCCTTTGTGAGTCAGATCTGTAAAAATGTGCAACTTTCAGCTCTTTATTATTATTATTTTGGATTGTATTGGACTCTCAATCAGCTGTTATTAATGTATCTAGCTTCATTACGAAGATATCTAATACTATATCTTTCTTAGCATAGCTAGCTACTGACACATTTCTCCCCATGGAGTGTGGAAAGTTAACCTTTAGCAAGCCAGATGTCATGTCTGAGTTATGAATAGTAAAGGGTAGAGAAGTTACAACAATTGTGGAGAAAGTAGCACAGGAGGTAACGCTGCCTTGCTTAACTAAAAAATAACCTACATCCTTATATCAGGAAGAGTTACTCATTTTTTTTTTTACTATGTCTTGGTTTGTTTTCAGTCTTTCATTGTCCAACTGACTAAGATCCATGGGATCTAAATGTCTTGGTCTGTTTATACATACTATGTAAATGTTCAATAAGAATCATTAATATTCCAAATATATATCTGTTGAACTGAATCTCATTAACAAAAAAATAATAGTTACTGTACAATCAGACAAGGTACAACAAATGATTGCTGCTGCCACATAGCATAGCATTGTCTTTGCCCTTAAAAGTCCTTTTGATCACACTACATAAGGTGCTATCAATATGGCTAGTAGCTATATAGTAGCTATGTTCTGAACCATTACTACGAAAGGTGTTAAACGTACAGCTACAACCACATTTGTTTCAGTTGACACACTTCCACTACTTCTTCATGGCAAAAAAGTACATAGCAGCTTGTCCACACAAAGGAATTCTAAATCAGTAATTGCTTATCTTGAATTTAAGCGTCAGATACTATAAATCTGCTTTTCTAACTAGAACAATTAATGTTGGTTAAGTGATGAAATAAAATAAAAAACAAAGGAAATTGTCATGAGAATATGAGGGGATAGTCTAATAGGAGCACACCATACTCTGTAATCCCTAATTACAATTAAATATTATATTGTCAATGCCTAATAGCGTCCACTTGTCCCATGTATGCCACGCCCCCTTCAAGCTTCATTCTCTTTTCTTTCTTGTTCTTCCAGGAATGTTCTGATGTATTCATTCACCAGATCGGGCTGCTCATTGTGGACCCAGTGATTCACACCAGGCAAGCGCCTACAGAGAATGGACACATGTGAACCAAATCAGATAAGTATTTTTAGCTCGCTAGACACACGTCTAATAGAACTAGAGGTATGATTGTGCACAAATGGCGAGCAAGCTGTAGTTATAATAAAGGAGTCCATCTTATATATACTTTAGTGTGAATAATAATGATAATAATAATAATAATAATAATAATAATAATAATAATAATTAAAAAAACAACAACTAGATTAAACTTGAATCTGACGGAGGTTAAATATTACTATCCTGCACTAGTAAAGTTCAGGAGCTCAGTATTATAGTTGCAAGTATATAGCCATACAATTCATCCTATCTCAATATTCTGGATTAATAATAGCTCTTGCAGTACGTACAAATATAGCTGTTCTTGCTAAGTGAAGTACCAGTAGCTCTTGAAAGGCTCTTTTGTCCAGTGAACTACGAGTATACACTATATAGCCGTTGACTATTAACTTTTAACAGATATGAAATTATTGTCTTACCTCAATAGACAGTAGCTTCTGTAGCATCAATATGACAGTCCAAATGACCAGTAGCTCCTGACTACAAGCACTTGCTACTAAGAAACGTTGAGTTTTTAAAAAAAGTCTGGTAAAGGGTCTTTAATACCATGGTTACCATTAGCCGCAGGTTTCATGGAGACTTGAAAAAAAAACAAAAAACAAAAAACAAACAAACAAACAAACAAGTATTTTTAAAGCATGCTTTGAGCCTAACCCTAAAGTAAGACCTGCTTACTTCTGTAGTATCAGAAGAAACCGGAGGCCAGCCGAAAAAGCTGAGATGTTGAGAGAAAAAGGACCGCACGCGTTTAACGGACGCATGTACCATACATACACACATACCTGATTTTCAATTGTCCACCCATAATACTGTCTCACTCACTTTGCTCTCTTGCCAATTAATTATGTTCAATAACTAGCTAAGCGGTATGGGATATCAGTGTGATGTTTATTCCATTGATGACACTTTACCATAATTGACCTATGCGAACCTACATGTACTTAATCCTCCTTCTCCTTTCCAGGAATATATATGTTCCACAAGTAAGCTAGGATAAAGTTGGCCTTACAATTTAAAAATAAGCATGTTAATAGCTTGTGTGATAGAATGAGAGTTAGTAATTCATACAAAGAACATGTTATCAGTATATCTCTTCCTAATGCAGATGAAGGTGTTCCTATGAAGCCAGCTACTCACTCCATGGTGTAGATTCAGACTTGTAGCTATAACTACAGGACTCACTTGATGACCAGGTTCTCTACCACTGAATCATGCATGTCCACCATAGACTTGTCTAGAGCTGTATCATCCATCCCCTAACACACACACACACACACACACACACAAATAAATTCTCATAATTTATAGCAACATTTCTCTACTTTAATATTTTTTTAATTTACCTAAACTCCACCCACATTAAAATAATTCATTAATATATTATTTTATAACACCTTAAATTAAAAATTAATTGGTTATAATTTATAGTAATGTCTCAATTTGCCTAAACTCAACCCAAGTTTAAATTTATATATTATTATCACCTTAAATAACTGACTTGATAGAAAATGTTCCAAACAAATAAACACATACTGTTATCCATCCTCATAATGATGTCATGATCATTACATAGTTACTATAGCAACAGTGATTGTGCGTTATTGTCAGTCTAATGGTAGTAAATGGAAGAAAACTAAGTTGTCCGCCATCTTTTCTCCAGCATCAAGTTCTGCCTGTGGTCAGACAGAGACACTACCAGAGGTGCATAAATTTGAGACCGTTATAGGCATGTGTATGTGTTTGTATGATGGAGGTAAGTATGCATGGTTAGTGTGATGGAGCTAATGAAATTGATGACCCCTCACCGCACGGGTAAAACTTTCAGGTCTCACAGTAAAGCTGGAGTTTCATGAACAATGCAATGCATCGTAGCAGATCACTAGTATCTAGTAGTCTAGAAATCTGCTAAAAGACAACACTTGTTCTTCAGGGTGCCATTGAGGTCAAATACATGACTCCATTGTGCTGTGTGAATTCACTTCAGCTTCAAAGTGCTGCTAGAGATTACACTGGAACTCCAAGAAAACCAGAGGCATGAACTTAGAGTCTTCTCAGTGAGAATGCCCAAACAACCAATTTATTATTAATCTCCTCATTTGTAAGTAGTGATCTGTATTGATCAGTTCATTCATTTCATTGTGGGTAAATAAATAGCCTTTGAAATGTAGCCAGGCTAGCTCGGGTGCCATTGGTGCTGAAGCACACCTGACACTGACTGAGTGCTATAATACACTACGCTCATTACACTAGACCACACCTCCCATAGGCATACCAGGCTAGCTCGGGTGCCATTGGTGCTGAAGCACACCTGACACTGACTGAGTGCTATAATACACTACGCTCATTACACTAGACCACACCTCCCATAGGCATACCGGCATTAATTTAATTCACGTGACAGATGATATTTATTAGTTCATTTGATTAGTAATTTAATTCTATTCCAACAATTTCATACATTCCATTACTAGTGATGTGCTTGAGCACAAATGGCGAGCGAGCCTAAAACTACACTATGTTATATGATTGATTTTAACTTCTAACACTCAAAGCTACTAAAAATAAAGTCGAGTTTTTAAATTACGGTAAAGGTATTTCAATGCCATAGTAACCCCTCGCCGTAACTGTTTGAATTGAAAAATAAATAATAAATAAATACACGTTACTTAAACATCATCTTTGTGATATGCTTGAGCTAAGTGGTAGCTGGTAACGTACAATATTTTCACACAACTGGACACACCTACACAAGACTTACCTTCGTGGTTAGTCTAGTGGACAATGAGTTTTCAAGTAAATACTGTTGCGTACGGCTATAGCTATGAAAAAGAGCGCATTGACTTACCACCGCCACTAACTCGAATAGAAATAGAACTCTGGTAGGTTTTCAAGTTTTAACAGCACCCGCAAAAGAATTCAAAACGATAAACAATTCAATGTCCGGGGTGATACGGATAATGATCGATAAACCTGAGGATTCTGTTTAGTAAAGTTTGAGATCGAGTCGACCACCGAATTAACACAAAAGTGCCAGGGTCAAAGTACAAATGACATACGTACGTCCCCACATATATATAAACAAATATCCCCGATTTTCAATTGAGTTATTCCTGATAGTGTCTCGCTCGCTCGCCAATTATGAATTGACAATCCCTTACCCAAATAATGAGAGTGGGAATTTGAGTCTTCCTCAAAGTGTCTCCCTTCTCTGTCTTCTCCTCTTCTTTGTTTGGTTTCTTCTTTGGTGCGGTCAACATGTTGCGGTAGTAATTAAGAGCGGCAGTGAGTGCACCTGGACGTGAGAACGCAAACTTGTAAGCTTCTACCACGTCATCTGGAAACACCTTTGACGAAGATTTGCCCTGGACCAGGTCAAACAGATGAGTAAAAAGTAAGAGTACACAAGTAGCAGTTAATGAGTACATAAGTATTCAAGTACATAAGTAGTTTAAACAAACACATGAGTGTGTAATTTAAATCGTATGCAACCACAAGTCAAAGCATGATGACTGATATAAACACAAGTCTGAGAGAGGCATAAAACTGAGTAAAGGGGTGGCAATGTACACTTAAGCTATACAAGCATTAAAGATCCCATATCATTCACAAATTTCAAATGATGATGACTAAAACGATAAAATTAAACAAGCTTAAGCTTGGTCTTCAAAGGAATGATCAGTAAGGCGACCATCACACACTCTCTCTTGTGTTGCTCCCAACTAATGACCTCACTCTCCAAGACTTGACCACACTGCTGTACTTGCAGCTGCTAAGTCAAGTCAAACTTACATTGCAGTAAATGTATTTGAGTGCTTCATAGTCGTTGATGGATAGCAGGAACTCTGGAAGAAAGGGAAGCTGGAACATGAAGATGTACTGCAAGCAGTGAAAGAGAAAGAAAGGAAATATTAACAAGAACGCAACTAGCTACAGATTGTGTGGTTACTTACCCAAGACTTCAATATTTGTAGGAAGTTTGAAGAGATGGCCTTGGAGTACACTCTACATAAAACACATTTGCAAATAAAAATTAAAATTAGAAAGAAGTGGTTGGGAAGGGAAGATTAATTAGTCATATTAACCTAGTTTGTTATTGTTATTATGTAAATTATTTTCTGTCTTGTTTTTCTCACTCCAAACTTGCTACATTGCATGGTAACAAGTTTCTCCCTATGCTATTGTGAACTCATAGTGTTACCATAGTGAGCAGACACAGTACACGCACACACACACACACACACACACACACACACACACACACACACACTTACTTGGGATGAGGGCAGTTGAGGACACAGAAGTTCTGGACTATTTCAGGATGGCGGACCACAACTCGCCTAGCACAATGATACACAGGTAATAGCCACACCCACGACCACACCTCAAGCATAACTGCGCCTAAAAGCACAACCCACTACACCCACAAGCTATAACATGCTAATATGATGCAGTTTAAAAAATATTAATTTCTTTCAACCACTCCTGCCATAATATCAACTTAGATCCCTTCAGTTAGCTGTATAAAACAAACAACACTTACACACACACACACACAGCTGCCCCCAGGCATATCTATTTCATACATTCTGCAGTAATGACCAGGAATGATATATTCTAGGAAACAGTAACTCTCAATATCCTCTCACTATAAATGGACTCCTGGTGGTCACTTAATAAACATTAGAGCTCCGGTGAGCACACGACTCTGCCTGCTTCCTGGGAAAGTTTCAAATTTCTCTTTAGCATTACATCATACTGTATTTATAGCTGGGACAGCAAAGACACACTCAAATACATACAATTACACACACACTATTCCTTCAAAGACCCCTACCTATTATGCAATGACTCCGCCCCTACCTTGACCCCACCCCTACCTACCATGTGATGACTCCACACCTACCTACCATGCAATGACTCCGCCCCTACCTTGACCCCACCCCTACCTACCATGCGATGACCCCACCCCTACCTACCATGTGATGACTCCACACCTACCTGCCATGCAATGACTCCGCCCCTACCTACCATGTGATGACTCCACACCTACCTACCATGCAATGACTCCGCCCCTACCTTGACCCCACCCCTACCTACCATGCAATGACTCTGCCCCTACCTACCATGCGATGACGCCGCCCCTACCTTGACCCCGCCCCTACCTACCATGTAATGACTCCGTCCCTACCTTGACCCTGCCCCCTACCTACCATGCAATGACCCCGCCCCAGTCGTGAGCCACTAGCGTGCACTTGGCATATCCCAGCTGCTGAATGAGCATAACTATGTCCTGTGTGAGAGTTTCCAGGGAGTATTCAGCCTTGTTGCCAGGACGCTGGGTGTCCCCGTACCCACGTAGGTCCACGGCAACCACTCTGTAATCACCACCGAAGTGCTTCAACTGTTCACACCATGAATACCAAAACTGGAACAAAAACAAAAACAAAACAAAAAAAAAACACCAAAAAAGTGGAAAATGGCAGGAGGGGGAAAAGGTCACATTCTTTCAAATATTGTCAAAATAATATAATAGCCCCAGGAAACAATGATAATAAGTTACAGACATCCAGCCAATTAATAGCATCAGGCCACACCCACTGCACCACCAGGAGGTAGTCTTAGCCTGTTATCCAATTCATAGCTAGTTTAGAATCACACAATGACTCTCTCTCTCTCTCTCCACAATAATTATGTTGTGTGAAATTATGAAATCTTAATTGTTGCTAACACGATCGCCATGGTAATAATGGCAGCTAACACCATGAGTGTTAGATCCTTTCATACAATGCCACTCACACATTGCCCACAAATCTCACTATGTTGTTATGTATACACTCCAATGCCCTGCAGAAAGAATACTAGACTAGTGATGTGCTTCAGTACAAGTGATGAGTGAGCTGGTCTGACTGAAATATAATTTGAATGCTAACCTATAATAAAGCTAGCTTATTTGTTAGTTAAATTTTATTTTTATTTTTATAGTTTAGCAACACACAACAATGGTACACACACATATACACTTGTGCAAAAACATACAATGTATCCTCTTCGTGACTTGATTATTGAACTATGGACTTTCAATTACATTTCTTTGGATGAATTGGGTAAAGATCGTTAAACCAAAGGATTCTGCTTAATTAAGCTAGCCGCCTTCCAGTGCATGCTCCATTGAAAATGTTCTATTAGTACCAGAGCTCTAGTAGATAAGGCATTCCAATGTATTCTCAGTGACTGGACTATTGGACAATGGACTTTTAAGTATGAACAATTCTGTTACACAATGGCATATACATAGCTATGGCAATTATAGCGCATCACCAAGATAACTAACTTACCCACTGCTACTAATAGAAGAAAAACAAACTCTGTTTAAGTTCGTAAGACCTAACTGCGAAGTCTCTTTTCTTCTGTCTCCATAGCTCTTTGCCATTGTTTTTGGCACTATTTCAAAGTCTTTTATCCTAAGCTTCTTGTGCCGCACTAACGTTAATGCCTTAAAGTAGCCTTCAGGGGTGGACACACTTGGACCTATTTTTGTCATATATATATATATATATATATATATAATATATACCACAATATATATAATATATATATATACCACAATATATATAATATATATACCACAATATATATATACCACAATAAATAATATATATACCACAGTATCAATGAGACTCAATTATGAGGCTTCGCTCGTCCAACTAGCATAGCAGGTTTTGGTCCCCAGTGCAGTCAGTGCCTCTAATAATCCTGACAGCATCAGAGAATCCATGTTGTTAGGACACAACATCTGCTATGAGCTCTTGAGCACCCAATGATGTGTTAGTTTAAATGGAAGATCATCACACACGCACACACACACCTACTCCCACACATGCACACACACACACCTACTCCCACACATGCACTATTGGATCATTATGCTAATGTGAAACACATCATCTGTTGCATTACTGATAGAAACGAGATGGTTTAAGAATGTAGTGAAAAGAATTAAAGAATTTGCCCTATGTTTATAGCGTTCCCAATAAAAGAGCTAACTATTGACGCACAAATTATTAGTCAAAGTTGAACAATTAAAATATTCACTCCCACCCAATTATATGGCATTGCAGGCATTTAGACAAACAACCCTTTACCACACCAGATATATACTGTATTAGAATGCAGTCATTTGCCAGTATAGAAACATAGCCACATGTACTGTATGTCAACAGAGCCATGAGAACAACACCTACAAGATGAAATGTGACAATCACTTTCTGTTGAATTCTTCTTCTGATTGACGTGGAAAAAAGAGAGAGAGTGCTAGGTTTTATAAAATCAATTTTGTGCAAACATCTATTGCACACTATACGTGTGTATGCATTGTTTAGCCAACACAGGTTTACGGTTCATAACATTCCACAATTGCATAACTCTTACCTGTCATCTAAAATAATACTTGAAACCTTAAATTCCACGGGTGACCCCCAGACCTGGAACCTGTGACTTTATCTAGTCTAATCACACTTCTCTGTATCCTTCATAAAGGCCTTTGTGTGGCTTCTGCTCAAAGACACACTGACTTTGTAGCACAATAAAAGGCACTAAGTAAGTACCCACACAATTAGAAATCTGAATTTCTAGCCTTTTGTTGAGAGTAGGTAGAGACTGGACTTTGAATTCCTTCCTCCCAATTAGCTTAGCTATGATCAATCAATCAATCAATCAATATACTTGTTTGCATGAAGGAATGTCAAATATTACACAAACAATAAGTACAGATGTGGCTTATAAAAGCCATAAACGTTCAAGGATTCCTCTGTTGTTGAGGCAAATCTAGTTCATCAACCTATAGAGCTTCACAGTACGCTCAATTCATGTGGTAATTAAAACTTGTATATTAGTTACTTTCTGCAGAATAGTACTCATCAAAACAATAACGTATTATACAACAACAACAACAAACAACAACAACAACAACAGCAAATGATTAGCAAAAATGTAAAAGGAATTTTATATGATAAACGAGTGAGAAAGGTGAACAGAAGGAGATACTGCAAAATACACACACACACACACACACACACAAACACACACACACACACACACACACACTATGCAATGCATGAAAAAAGCCTATGTACACAGCAACAGTTTCAAGAACCAGTAGCAACCACCAACAATGGCCAGGCAGTACATATTGAAAATTAACTACCAAATGAAATAAGAAACTTCAAGCCATTCTCTACCTCTGCCAATGAATACTCCCTTTTGGCCAGTCATTCTGCCCAAATAAACACAGGTAACATAGAGCGTGCCACTACACTAGGAGACAGCACACGTGCTACTAGCTGTACAAATGATCTATGTATGAGTTTTCCTGACCTTTTAATGTCTAGCAAAGTACAGTCTAGCACGCATATTATGCACAGGATCCCAGATCATGTTTTTAGAGGTTTCTTTGCCACAGGCTACTCATGCCACAACAGCACATGCCCAGATGTTATCAAATACATTGCACATGTCCAATAGCCTGCACATGCCCAGTAGTATGTATGAAAAAACAACAACTTTGCATGTATCAATATTATAAGTTCATTTTGAAGATGATGTTAAAATAAATTTACACTTGATATTTACAAACACATACCATCTATAGTATGTCCAAGTTGAGTTGGCACGACCACAAGCGCGGTAAATGAGGAATGCATTTAGTACTTAACCGGAAGCAATTTAGTCATGTGAATCCAAGTCAATTAAGTGCGCAAACATCAACGTTGCACGTGAAAAAGGGGTGGTTACACAGATGCGCATCAATTCTGTAACTATTGTAAGAAAGAATTTTAGTGAAGTTCATGGAGTTTTTCGGGCGCTGTACAGCTCATCTCGTCCGTTTTTGGCTATATTAATGTTTCTTACGTGCAGGTAATGCACAGCAGATGGAAAACTCAAACTGGTGGGGCGTTCTTCTGAAGAGACAAGATTAAAAGCAATCTATTCTACCTACTGTGTCCCAAGAAGTATTCTGATTATCAATTGTTTCATTTATTTATAATATGAAAATTGATGAGATGATAGAATTTAAGTAGTAAACATACACAAAATATAGTTGTGATCCGAGTTGAAGGTGGAGTGCAACCTAAGTTGGTCCTAATCCTTACAATAAACAGCATCTATAGTAGTGAAGAAAATGAATTGGCATAAACACAGCTTTGACAAGCACACAATTTAACAGCAAAAGGGCTGTATCATCACAAGTTGCTAGCTCAATGATAGCTATATCTCTCTGAAATATAATTGGCAATACGGCATTTGATCTTGAACAGGTAGACAAATAATCTTACCAACATCCTATCAGGTGGTCCTGTACCCTCTGCGACAACAGGACACTCCATCTATCCTGTTTCCACACTCGCAACCTAAGCTAATCGCGATATAAAGCTAGAAACGCAGCAATCTGGGAAGAAGCCGCTCATTGTTTACAAATTCTTAATGAAGACAGTCCGCACGATCAATTGAGCCGTACCGCGTGACTAAAAGCGGGTGCGTTTTGAGCAGAAAATCTGTGGTTTTTTTCTATTCCCATAGACGTTTGTATTGAGTTTTGGAATAGCACTTTCTCTCCGGTTTTGGAGTATACTGAGGAACTATTTTTAACCGCTTTGGCGCGAGCTTTCTAATGGTGCAAACCCCGGATGCGTAGCTGCTTCCGTTCAAAAGTTATTCAAGTTTTTTTCTGGCCAACTCAACTTGGACATACTATAGTTAAACACAGCATATCATCCAGCTAAGGTTTACTGCTATGTGCTTATAGCTAGAGACAATACAAACACATACACACACACTTTAAAGCAGGGTTGTGGCAATTACAGGAGTAAAGTAATCAATTACAATTACAATTACTTAAAAATTTTGCTTCTCAATTACAATTTCAATTACCAATTACACCTTTAAGAACTAATTACAACAAATCTGTTAGCAATTACATACAATTACATCACATCGCCTCCTCAGGATAAGTGGTCATGTAATAGGGCCCACAAAGTTTGTAATTTTGTTTTAATTCATCAATTCTTCTTGAAAGAGAAAAGTTTATTTCTATCTACATTAAAAATTATAAAAACTGAGAATTCATTTTCTTGCTAGCACCCATGTGCTTTAGAACTGACCCTTTACCAAAGTGGTCTTTGACCCCAACTACTTGCCAATTACAGGTATGCAATTACAATTACAATTACAATTACTGCAGATGGTGTAATGATTACAGCTAATTACAATTACCAATTGCAATTACCACAACACTGCTTTAAAGAATGAAGTTTGTTTTCAAAATGAATTCAATTATTTTGTAAATCTATTTCCCTATGAGGGAAAGCATGTTGGCATGGAAACAACAATGTGAGCACATGCTTTATTCTCACACAAACACACTCAGCTCAATCACGTAATCACGTACCGCTGGAAATCCATGAAGCATGAGCATGAGCGGTTTGGTGCGCTTGCCCTTTACCACATAGTGAAACTTGATTCCATTGGCCGTCATGTACTCGTGGTCACCTAACTCTGGGTCCAGGAGGCATTGAGGGGTCACTGAGCACACACACACACACACACATCACTATAATGAAATAGTATACATTATACAGGGATGCATTTAAGGGGGGTAAAGGGGACATATCCCCTCCCCCTCCCCAATAGAAAAGCCTTCACCCTCCCTAAACTACTGTTATACTACATTTAGACCTTGCAATGTGACATCAGAACAGGGCCGTAGGAAGCGGTCCGGTTGGTCCGGTTTTCACCGGACCACTTTTCAACCTTCTTTCCCAGCAAAGTTATTAAAAAAGTTCAGAGGTCATCAGTAATGTAGGCGTGGCCACGTGGCAAAGCTTCCCACCTGACCACTTTCCAAGTGCTTGCTACGGGCCTGCAGAAGGTCTGCAAGCACTGCAAGGAGTCTCTCTTGTGCAAAACAGACTCTGTAGTTTACTCTCATGCTCCTCCTAAAATCTAAGAAAGTTTTTTTTTGCCCCTCTGACTGTACTCATTTTCTGTATGCAGCCTTGGTGTGTGTGCATGTGTGTGTGAGTGTGTGTGTGTGTGTGTGTGTGAGTGTGTGTGTGTACCAGCCACACTGCTAATAACAACAAAGCGTTAAAAATGAAGCAGTGCTACCATGGCAACACACTGTCAACATCCCATTGTGTTTATTTCATGACTTTCAACTAACCAGTCATCATCTACCTTTCTGCAGACAGAGCTACAGAAGTAAGACAAGCAAAGTCTGAAGAGGTATCATTGGAGCACTCTATGAAGCTAAGCAGACCATGCAATGATATTGATTGATAGCTGTACAGTTTGTTCGTTTAATCCACAGAACAATGCCAAAGACAATCCTTCCTCAACCTTCTTTCGGATGCCAGAGAAGCTAGATCAACTGGCCAATACAACATTCATAGTGCCGGCTATCCGGTAAGGGGCACACATGGTATATTGGGTCACATGCGAGGACAATAGGTGCCACTGGGGCAGGAAAAACACTGCTGGACTTAGCCACATATCCATTTTTAAAATCCATGCTACTTTGATGCACATGCCAACATGAGAGTGTATATACTTCACACTCATCAGTGTTGGGTCAAATTTTACAATCGTACTAATTATAGAATTCAACTTGGCTATTGCACTATTTTAACTTTCACAAATTTTGGGGGAGAGGGCGCCTTTACGTCCGTATGAAGCCCTCACAGTGCAAGAAAGTGATGTGGATATCACTATGAGAGTAATCTGCCTTTAAGTGGCATTCGTGGGTAGAAATAGTGCAGTTGTACACATTTGAGGCACTTGATGGGTGCACATAAACGACATAAGCACATGTAGTATAGTCTAGCGACTGGTGTGTGTGTGTGTGTGTGTGTGTGTGTGTGTGTGTGTGTGTATGCAACATTAGCTATGGTAATCTTCCAGCTGGCTTATCTCTCAATGTATACATGTGTACATACATACATGCCTAATGTGAGATGACTAACTACACAAGTCCAGAATGGTTCAATCATTTTGTTTTCTAAGTTGACATACAGTGTATTTGCCTGAGGGCAGGTGGTAATCATATTTTGTAACAGGTAGTAATGCCATAAGTTCTCACTAGGCAACGTAAACAACTCACAAGGTGGAGTGCACAGCTACTCAGCAACGCGTAATGATCCTTACCAAACAAACATAGGTGAGAAGTAACGCAATAACGTGGAGTTAATAGCAGGTGAGTCCACACTCTTGGCAAAAAACAAAAATTAATTAATTAATTTTTAAAAAAAGAAAAAAAGAAAAGAAAAAAAAAGAATAATAATAAAATTAGCTAAAAATAAAAACAACAACAAAATAATGAAGACAAAGAAAGACACTATAGTTCCAAATTGTAAAAACGTGTTTATACAAGACGAGAACATCCACCATTCCTTCAAGAATTGTAATAATACGGTAAGAATTGTCAATAATTCAAAAATTGCTATCGTGATGGTGGGTGTGACTAGTCAATTGTGATGGTGGGTGTGACTAGTCAAAATTTAATTCATTTACAAAGACCAGAACTACGCTAAGCATGGTAAAGTCATCCTTAAAAAGTAGTAGTGGCATTTTATTGAACCAATAAGGTTGACTCCTAAAATTCAAGTTGGGTCAACATATGCACATAATTACACACACACCTGTCACACACACACACACACACACACACACACACACACACACACACAACAACAACAACAACAGCATCTCTTAACCCTGCTAGCTCCACTAACATATGCGGGCAACAATTCAGTTAGAGCTCAAATTCCTAAATAGCACATTATAGTAAAAACTTTAAATGAATCGAGGGAGTAGTAAGTGCAAGATGAAGTGATTCTAATATGGCCGACAACCATTGAGACAACTATTCTTGTAGGAAAATCTAGAACAACACAAGGTTCTGATTGTTTGCTATTTTGCTAGGCTTCTTTCTGTATTGTAGTCTCTTTGTACTTGTCTGTTAATTAAACTAACACACACATGCACACATGCAAACACATCAGAGGCAACACTATCATACATACCAGGAATAGTGCCATTTAGTACAGTAAGCTTTCATGATTCCTGGCATTGCACCGACATATTTCCCATGGTAAAGAGATTGGCAGTGAGTATGTGGCATGTGATACGTACACACACACACACATGTGGCATGTGATACATACACACACACACACACATGTGGCATGTGATACATACACACACACACACATGGCATGTGATACATACATGGATGCACTGCACACACACAAAAAACAACAACAACAAAACTTGACTGTAAATGAAAGCTCATTGTTGTCGATTAAATAAATATTAGTCGTAGTGAAAAAGAAGAATTATTGTAACAACAACTACATTGGTTGAGCTGAGCATGTCTGAGCATTTTGATACCATCAGCTATTGGACTAAATAATGATCATACACTTCACTAGCCTATAATTCACTTTCACTCCAGGCTATCCTCCACACAACCATAGCTGACCAAGGGCTCAACACACACACACACACACACACACACACGCACACACACACACACACACACAATGAATGTTAGTCATCCCAGCTATGTCACTTCCTCATCATTCCACTTTTCTGACTCATCAAGTCACTAATAACCATCAAACCAGTTCATAGCTGAATTTTTTTTTTTTAAATTCCTACCGATGTAGTTCCCATGAATACTTATTATTAAACACATCTTGTGCTCTAGCTATGAATAAATTATATCACAACTCAGACATTCAAGCTCTGCTGAAGATATGTATCAAGGTAATATTACTGGACTACGCCTGGGGCACTGTGGAATGCATAACAACAGCTATATGACTTGTCTTTATTAGCCAGGGGGGATCTGTTTCCTCATTGTGTGTTCTAGTTTTGCCAAGTAACTTTGTGTAGTATTTTGGAAGTCACTCAAAAGATAAGGAATGAATAATTTAATTAATGACTGTACACAAACGATAGATCTAAATGCAAAGACTGAAATGTGATTGCTTGTCTTTTATGAGCATGTGTGTAGCCTGGCATTTCAGGCCATACCAAATTGATTTGTATGCTTCTTGGGTTTACTAGGTCATTATTTTATGCGGAACTAAAAAAAAAAAAAAAAAAAAAAAATATATATATATATATACATGTATATATGTATATATATTATATATATAATGAGTTTCGAATTCACTGAAACAAGGACCTATCATCAATTACTCATGAGAGAACAACACTGGAACTATTCTTGAACTTAGTTTTGAATAAGAAACTGTGGTAAACTGTGGTATAACCCACAATACATTATTTTAATAGTCACAAACTAAAGTACATATCAATGCAACGTACTGTCAAATTTTTTACTACCCTACTGGGTCCTATTTGAAAATTTCCTGTCAGAGAAATATAAAATCTATTTGTTATGGCCTCCGGTAATGCAATGATCACTGAGCTAATATATAACCACACTAAGCAATAGAGGCTCCAGCAAAGAAACCATACAATGCACCTACAAAACTACTGCAGCCTAAACTATCCTGTATCCACACATCTACAACTGTTGCTGCTGCCATGATCTTTGCACTGGATATATTAAAATCGTAACTAGCTAAAACTAACTGAAATGGATTTTGCCTGCAGTTAGTAAATACATGATACTGCGTTTAAGAAAAAGGCTACTTACTGGTCCTGTCTTTCTTCCTGAACCAGGTGAGTGGGTGTCTCATCATTCGGAATAAGGTGTAAAAAAACGTCAACAACCCTCCTACAATAGTCAGCAAGATCACCATGGCTTTGAAGGCGTGTTTGGTAGTAACGCTTGCCATGGCGGTGAGCGGTGGAGCGGTGAGCGGATTTAGGAGTGGATGAACTGGGAAGAGGGGAGTGGGGAGTAAGGCAAAGCTGCTCCTAGTCTAGTCCCAGAATTAATGTGACACTGACTTTCAACTAATGTGGTAGCCGCAAGCAGCAGCAGATACATATGCTAATAATGGGAGTGGCTAATAAACTCCTCCCGTTTGTCAAGTTTATTTATTAGCGCGCAATGTGAATTTAGGGATTCTAGCGATGCTTTACCTTTTGTAAGTGACTGACCACTTTGCAGCGTAGCGGTTGGGTAAAGGGTCTGGAACCGTTTGACAGCTATATACATGATTATTTGAGACAACGCCCCTTTTACTATGTTACTGCTTTGATAATAAGATTACTTCGGAAGCCACATTAAATTATCTTCTTCTACCAGAATATGCTGGTGGCCTAAAAACAAAAACCAAATAAACAAATAAATAAGTGAATAAATAAGTAAATAAAATAAATAAATAAATAAATAAATAAATAAATAAATAAATAAATAATGCTGTATGTTCAGTTGTCTAATTCACATATCACTGAGCACAGTATTATAGTTAGTGAACTAAACTACACGTGTGCAGTGAAGTTCAATTAGATATAGCTAGTAGACCAGCTGATAATTGATAGTAACCTTTGGCTTGAAGAAAGAATCTGTCAATGTATAGTCACCTTGAATAAGGGAGAATAGTTTTGTAGGGCTGTAGCTAGAAAACTGAAGATAAGTCTGTGTACTGACACGGATGTAATGCCACAGCAACCACTAATATTAAGGCCTTTTCCTTAGTAACGAGGCATATATTAGTCGCTATCTGATAATTTTAAAAGCTAATTTCAAGTTAAGCACTACCCAATTTTCAAGTTTTAATAACGAGTTTCGCTTTGAGAGTCACATTAATAGCTAACCCTGACTTTTGTCAGAGAAAATCCTGGTGGCCTAAAACTTTTGACCAGTACTATAATTATGTTGTTTTCATAATAACTTACTTGCCAAGTGTTTTATGAGTAATGAGGAGATAAATGTACCTTATTAGGCGATTATACTACGCTATAACACACTACTGGAGACACAAGTCAAACTGTTCAGCAACTGCTCCACAAGCTGTCACTTATCAGAATGTATCATAGGAGTCTAAAGTAGAAAACTTTTGTACATTTTGCTTGAAGGGTATTCATGGGTCTGTTTGCCAGTGACTTCCACATAGCTAACACACTTGAACAGAGTGATGAGTTTTTACTTTGAGCTAGGTACACTTCACCAACTTATTCTACCCTGAGGTTCAGGTTATCCAAATAATATAGTGATGCCGATACACACAGCTCAATGACTCTGCAAACCCTATTCATTGTGAAGGAACTTAAAAAGGTGAAAACAAACTTATTCATGTGACTTTCACTTCCTCTCTTTTTGTCTTTCAATTACATGTACCAGAAAAACAACAACAACAAACGACTAGCAAATAAATAGATCATTTTTAAGAATGTGTAAATGCTGATAAGGCACTATAAGTTAGTTTCACAGGAACAGCATCTATGCAAGTAAACATTTTTTTGAATAGAAACTCTTACAAACAAAGGAGTAGTGTACAAACTTAGGATTGCTCATGTGTTGTTGTTAATCTTTCTTCATAGAAGCTGCATGACCAGAAACAATACACTTGTACATTTAGTAAATAGAGAAACATGTTAGAATAAATATACTGTGTTGAGAGTCCAAATACAAAATCGTATTTTAGTAAAACACGCAAGCTAGCAACACAAATGAGAATCAGTCAACCATCACACACACAAAATAACAACACAAATATAATAACAAAACACCTACAACACAAGAAATCATATCAGCAATAGCTTTTTTAGCCTGTAATAAACTGTTGGGAAGCCATTATAGCATCCTGCTACATGAATTGAGATTAATTTAATTAGGCTACTGCTCTTTTTTTTTTTTTTTTAAGGAATCATTTTGCCAATTAATAAAAGCATATTACCACATATTTAATATTAAGTGATTGGCCATACTTGCCTGACTAAAGCTAATTTGCTTCCACCACTCCTGGAGCATCAGTGTAGACAATTTGAGTAAAGTAATTTAGTACATTAAAGTCATATGGCAACTACAGCATTCTCTTGAACAAAGCCCCAAAGCAATTTGTTGACACCACCACTTCCTGAGGAGTAGGATCGTATAAAAACTGAAGCTAAAACTACAATTTCACCGCATCACTGGTTTAGTCAGCAGCAATTAACCTTGATCTACAAACTGTAGAAAACTGTCAGCCATATTGACTTTGACACTACTTTTTTTTTTTTACACTCAGGTCATATTTGTAATTCTGTTACTAGCAGGTTACCAAGGAACGTTTTCTCAAGTCATTGCCAACTACAGCTTCATCCGGCAGTGCCTCTCTGGAAATGACCTCAAAAATCAGCTGCGTCCACAAATGCTTGACACTATGAAGGACATCCCCAATTGCCCATGTGGACAAGCAGGAAAATGGAGTCGAATTGTAGACATTGATATGAGCAACTCAAGCCAAACATGTCCCCCTAACTGGAATCTCGTCAGTAACACCGATGTACGTGGGTGTGGGAGGTCTTCATGGAGCACTGGAAGCTGTGACTCTGCAGTTTTTTCCTCAGGAGGTGTTCCTTACACGAGAGTGTGTGGGAAGATCAATGCAGTCCAGTATGGCCAGACAGAAGCCTTTTATGTGTCCACAAATCCAACTTGGGTTCAATATCAGAACTTAAAGTGCTTACTTGGCTGGAATGTCACTCTATAGTGGGAGTCCTAGATCAAGTAAGCACGTTTGGTCTTTTGCAGCTGCCCTCAATAATAACAATGGAATCCACAACTGCCCATGCAGTAACAGTGCAGTGTGACCTTATAAAGTGTACTCTTTCATAAACAATGATTATTTTTGTGAGACTGGAAGTCAAGGATTGGCAGTACTGGATGACACCAGGTTTTTCAGTAACAACACATTGTGGGATGGTGTGGGATGCTACCAAGACAGTTCGTGCTGCTCTTACAAATCTCCTCCATGATTCTGTACTAGCCTTCCAGAGAGCATCACGGATGACCTGGAAATAAGGATATGCCTATTAGATCCTGTTGGTGAAGACGTCATAGTAACTCGAGCAGAAATTTATGTGCAGTAACTGTACTTTGCTGAACTGAAGTTAATTATGTTTTATATTGTGATGATTTGTAGTACTGCTTAGGTACATACATACACTGTGCCAATTCTTGAGGCTTTTATAAAATTAAGTGATATAATTTGCTATACCTATTTTCGATGAATAATGCATGTAAAGGGAATAACACAAAGCTAGTACAAATAATTATAACAATTGGGTAAGAAATACACTCTAATTGAAAATGATTTTTCACCCTCAATGTCTATGGTAGTTTAATTTTTGCAGGTGTAAAAATAAACAATTTGCTATTTTGTGAAGTTCCCCTCTGTTGACAAATGTCCAGCAAGTGATTTTTATTAAACTTGCTATATGCAGAATAACTGGAAACAATAAAAAAATATGATCAATGGAGTGTGGCTTATATTCTGATATACTACTGGCTACAGAATGTAAAGAAAAAACAACACTTTTGTAAAAGAAAAACAAATGAATCTAACATTACTAGTAAATGTGTTAAATTGAAAAGTCCAAACTAGTTTGTTGTTGCTAATGGAATATTCTTTGTGTATTGAACATATGCATTCACAACCATTCATTTAGTTCTTGTTTCGGCACCTGTATTATTATATTGATTTGTTTGTTTTTTTACTTTTGCAATACAAAAAATATTAATGTATCGTAAATATTATTTTTTGTATTGAACTAGAAATTAAAGGAAAAAGACTTTGGGAAGTATAATATGAAAATATATATATAATCTTTCATGATAATTTGTGAATATTAGGCTTTGATAAGTTTTTAAGCCTATTATTCATTTCTATACTTTTAAAAATGTTTCCTCTTATTCTTTTGAACACTATTATTCATTTTATATAACACTGAAACTAGCTAATTACTTCTTTGCCCAAAACCTTGCTACCCTTGATCATCAGCACACCCACTTACTGTTTAAGCCACACTCATTTCTTGGCCAAACTAAAATGTTTTGGAGCCAGACCTGCCCCTGGTACTGTTAAAGTAACAAAAAGGGTAAAAATATTGTCATAATAAGAGAGGTCAAGTTGTGGAAACAACTAGGTTTTTCTCTATTATTGTCAAATATTTTCACTTTATTTGGTTATCTATTATTCTCATAATTATTGGGCTCTCTAAATTGAAAAAGTAAACTAAAATTCAAGCATTTAGGTCTGCCTCAAGGCTAATGGATGAAGGTCCACAGACTGAAATGTCCCAAGATTATTTTAATATTGTATGACATTAAGTGCATCAAAATTATAAAACCTTTATACTACACTTCTATGCATTTATATTACATTATATGTTAATGTGACAATCAGTAACACTCCATGTGTCAATTCACCATGATACTGCTGAGCATCACACCTCTAATGCATATATAGTGCTGACCTCGAACATTAAGCAAGGTAAGAAAAACAATATTTCAATGCTAATGTGAAATTCTTGCTCAGTTTTGCCTTCATTTGGTTTTGGTTTGCTTTATATCTTCCAAGATAAAATAACCATTGTTTTGAATATAAAAATCTTGTTTTCTTTGATTCCACTTCTTCTAAGAGAAATTGAATAAGAACCTTGATTGGCCTGACGACTAGAATAGCCTGGGAAAAGAGGGGGGGGGGGATAGCAAACAAACAAACAAAACAAAAAAAAACAAAAAAAGAAAGAAAAGAGATCAATGTTTAAGCTTGCATCAGTCACACCAGGTGTTTCAGAACTCACGTCTATTATCATGGTTTATGACTTCACACTTTTCAGTGGCGCTCTTAGGTAGCTAGAGATAGCAGCGCTCTCGTATTCGTGCTCGTATTCGTGCTCGTTGGTGGCGGTGTAAAACCTACGCGGTTAGATTCTTATTGTGCCAGCGGAGTGAGGCGGTTACATTGGCCGCTATATTTATTTTATTTTAAAGGCTGCATTTAGCTAGAGTATATTAATTGACCATTGGCATAACATTCTTTTTCTCATGTTCACTCCATGTTAGAATTCCTGTGCAGAAAAGTTTTCATACTGTCTAGTTAGTAAAGCAGCTTGCTAAATAGAGTGTATTGTTACGGTTCTACCTTTTCCTTAATAGAGGGTGGGGCTCTGTCACACCTCACACAGTGCCTACCTCATGGGCAGAAAGCCATGAAGATAGACAAAGTGCAATGTGAGACAGGATGATCTGCTAATTATGATCCAGTCATTCTCAGCTGAATAAAATAATTATAATAATAGCACATTTTCTCGTTCTAACAGCCACTATTATGTTAATTAGAAACTTAACAAGAAGTCGAAACATTGGGTTAAGTTTTAATTTACATAATATTGGCTGTTAGAACGAGTTTGTCCATTGATTCTGAGTCTTTCAGCCAACCACTACATTATGGAAGAATTTTAAAATTTAGTTACACAAACTAACTTGCAGGTAGCACTGGGAGAAAAAAACTAAAACAGCCTGTAAGTTTTTGTTTTGAATTTATTTATAGTAAAACTCAAAGTGTATAAAGTCTTTATAGTGACAAATAACAAATTATAGAGGACAACCAGAAAGAAGAATCCACTGTTCAAACAGGCCTGGATTCAAATATGGCTTGGCAACCAGTAAACATGTCTAAGAGATTTTTTGCAATATTCATTTTTCGCCTTTCACTTCTAATAATGGTTTAACAACTGGGTCAAATATTTTCACTTTCCCTCATTCCATGAAACCATTACTTGCCTATATAATACAGTTTGTAATTTGGTCTTCCCTGTTGTAAACTCTTCCTACCAAAGACAAAATGGAAGGGCAGTAAAAACTAAAGAGAACAATAAGTTTTGATAAAACTTGTTCCATGGATAATGGAGCATTACTTTATTCATTATCCCAAAGTCACAAAATGAAACTGTAAAAAATAGAATCAATTATCCAATCCTCTCTCTTGCAAGCTATATGCAATTTTTGGTTTTCTACACAAACAAGCTTTTTGTTTTTTAATTAGCTAGAAACGCACCAAAACTTCACAGCTCAGGAGTGAAACATAAAAAGTTGACTGCACATTGTCAATAGCTAGCTGGCACTCCTGTCTGTTGTCTGGAATTTAGAGGTGACCATTATTCAGGTGCTACAAATACATTGTTATTCTTATTGAACTTTCAGTCGATACATTGAACCCCTGTTTGGTATTAGGCGTATGTCACTATTGGGGGTGTTTGTGAAGGGAGAGTTACATATGGTCCAAACTACTGCAGTTCAAACAGGTAAGAAAATAAATTTTGTGTTTACTGAATTGTTCTCTCGGTGCTTGATACTTTGAAAATGCATGCTAATTGGGTATCTTTTCTAAGTATAGCTAGTTGTTAGAAGATCACTTTTAGCTACACACATTTAGACAGAATTGTATCATAAAAAATAGCTTGCTCAGTTTAATTAAAATACAAAAAGTAATCATAAAAATAAGTGCTGTAATAAACAACAACAATGCCATCAAATAAAATCAAGTTTATGGGAATAAAAACAACAACAACAACAGTAGTGTGAAACTACTGTATTGGATTGCTAAAAACAAGATCAGTCAAAAGAAATGAAATTATTACCAGTGGGCGGTTTTAGTTTTGGAGAAGCCTTCACACTCTTCAAATCATTCAAGGTTGGTACAGATATTTTCTCAAATTTCTTTGCCTCACTTCTTGACTCTGTCAGACTCTTTACGCTGGTATCATCTTCTTTGACTTTGAACTTTGAGTTTTGTGGGGAGAGAGCTAATGGCAGCAAGTCAGCGAATGCAGAAGGACTGACCATTGCCGAAGGTTGGCACAATGGAGCTGGAGAGTAGCCCTGTTGCTCTGGTGACTTTGGGGTGCTCTGTCCAATGAGGTACGGGGGAGAAGTGAAATCTCCACTGGGGAAATTTCCCGAAGGACCATATCCTACGATTCCCCCATTAGGCGACTGGTTGTATTGACCTTGAACAGGAGAAGTGAACTGATTGAAGGATTGCTGGTTATGAGGAGCCTGTGGCTGGGAAGCAAATGGCTGTTGTGCTCCAAACATTTGTTGCTGCTGCTGCATGCCATGTGCTTGTACCTGTAGAGATTGACCAAATTGTCGCTGCTGTCCAAAAGCCTGTTGAGGTTGCCCAAAAGGTGGTTGCTGTTGTCCAGGTAGCTGAGACTGCTGCTGTCCTGGTTGTTGTGTAAATGAAGACTGCTGTTGCCCAAATGGTTGTTGTTGCTGCTTCCCAAATGGCTGTTGCTGCTGCCCTGGTTGTGGCTGCTGTTGCCCAAATGGTTGTTGTTGTTTCCCAAATGGTTGTTGTTGTTGCCCAAATGGTTGTTGTTGTTGCCCAAATGGTTGTTGTTGCTGCTTCCCAAATGGCTGTTGCTGCTGCCCTGGTTGTGGCTTCTGTTGCCCAAATGGTTGTTGTTGTTGCCCAAATGGTTGTTGTTGTTGCCCAAATGGTTGTTGTTGTTGCCCAAATGGTTGTTGTTGTTGCCCAAATGGTTGTTGTTGTTGTTGTTGCCCAAATGGTTGTTGTTGTTGCCCAAATGGTTGTTGTTGTTGTTGTTTCCCAGATGGTTGCTGTTGTTGTTGTTGCCCAGATGGTTGTTGTTGCTGCTTCCCAAATGGCTGTTGCTGCTGCCCTGGTTGTTGCTGCTGTTGCCCAAATGGTTGTTGTTGTTTCCCAAATGGTTGTTGTTGTTGTTTCCCAAATGGTTGTTGTTGCTGCTTCCCAAATAGCTGTTGCCCAAATGGTTGTTGTTGTTGTTGTCCAAATGGTTGTTGTTGTTGTTGTTGCCCAAATGGTTGTTGTTGCTGCTTCCCAAATGGCTGTTGCTGTTGCCCAAATGGTTGTTGCTGTTGCCCAGATGGTTGTTGCTGTTGTGAAATCGGACCACTTCCAAATAAATTTTTCTGATCAGATTGGATTTGATTAGAAGAATTCTGTACTTGGAAAGGATCACTATTTTTATTTGCAGTAGGTTTGGTATTGTCAAATGAAGTGGAATCAAACAAAGATGGCTGTTTGCTTGAAGGATTTGATACCTTGTCATCAAATGCCCAAGTAGGTGTCGATGTTGGAGTTGTGTCAAAGGGGCTAAAGAATGAATTTTGCATAGAAGCTTGTGAAGAAGATTTTCCTCCTTCCGAACTGATGTTATTAAACCAATTATCACTAGTTGCGGACACAGTCTTGGCTGGTTTATCTTCAAAAGGGCTAGAAGTAAACAAGGATGGGTGGCTCAAGTGAGAATCAGTTGGGCTAGAAGCAAAGAGGGATCCAGAGGAAAGACCAGGAGAAGTAGTGGCAGTATTTGAAACAAGATCAGAAGTAAACGTGTCTGACTTGCCGGGTCCAGTGAGCAAACCTGTAGATGCAGACTCTAGCTTTGAATTGAACACAGCTTCATTGGCAGCTTTGTTCATACTGTCTAGTTCAGACAATGCAGACCAGTCTGCTCCACCAAGTGAGGCTGAAGGACCTTCAGTCACAGTAGTAGATACCATAACACCCACCCCTGAATGTCTATCCCAGTCATCAGCAAACTTATCGTTACTTGAAAGTGATATAGAGTCTTGGTCAGAATTAGATACAAGTTGGAATTCCTGCTTCACTTTAAAAGTTTGATTTCCCTCTGGTTTGGTCTTGACTACTTGTGGTTGGCCAAGACCACTAAAATCTTTGTTGTTCTCATTCTGCTTTGGTGGTACATCAAATTCTTTTGAACCAAAGCTGGGGATATCAGCTGAAGCGTTAACCAAACTTACAGTAGCCATGGCTGTTGTTTTTGTGGTTCGACGATTTTTACTGCCTTTTGACTGCGGAGGAGGCAAAAAAGGGTGATCTGATTTTGTAAATTCAGCAGTTACAGGTTTGCTAGCTTCATGGGATTCTGTAACTGTCTGAGCCAGTGTAATTGAAGGTACAGACCATTCATTGGTAGGAGTGAATGCAGTATTGTTAGCTGTAGTGCTATCTTTAGGATCAACGGAAGAGTTACCTGTATTTGAGCTAACCGCCCAATCATCTGCAAACCCACCAAATGTGTTAGGTTTGCTTTCGGGTGCTGTATTTCCCTCTGGCATGTTCCAATTGTCTGTAAACCCACCAAATGTGTTAGGTTTGCTTTCGGGTGCTGTATTTCCCTCTGGCATGTTCCAATTGTCTGTAAACCCATCAAACGTGTTAGGTTTGCTTTCAGGTGCTGTATTTCCCTCTGGCATGTTCCAATTGTCTGTAAACCCATCAAACGTGTTAGGTTTGCTTTCAGGTGCTGTATTTCCCTCTGGCATGTTCCAATTAACGGTGCCAGAAAAATCATCAGAATTAGTCAATGTTGCTGGCTTGCTGGATGGTGTTACACTATTCCATTCAGTGTCGAAGGTATTAGCTTCGTTAGAAGTGTCCTCACCTTGAGAAATGCCAAAGGGGTTGCCATTACGGTTTGAATTGTGAGTGTCAGATTGACCGCCCTCACTTCGAGATCCTAAAGTTTTGGCGTCAAAATCTGGCGTGGGTGTATCACTGGCAGACGATGTGCTGAGAACCGGACCAGTTCCTGAAGAAACAAGTGTGGTGTATGCCACAAGACCTGATGACCCCCAGCCTGAGTTGAAATCTCCTGTGCTGGATGGCCCAGGCGGAGGAGAGGCTAGCTTAGAAGCCTGGTTTGAAGACTTAGGAACCTCTGCTCCTACCCAAGCAAAATCATTCTCTCCAGCTGATTTGCTTGGTTGGTCATTCGTAGGCCACTGGTTGCCAGAAGGCTCATTACCAAACACAGAATCAAATGGAGACTCTGCACCTCCTGGGGTACCAAAGAGACTGGGCTGAGGTTGTGCAACACTGATACTATTCTGAAGTGGCTGGGGAGAAACAATGTCAGGTGTATTGCTTACTGCTGGCTGAGAACTTTGGTGAGATACAGCTGATACATGTGAATTAGACTCAAAAGTGTCAAAGAAATTTCCAGATTCTATTGGAGAAGTTTCTGGAACAGAAGAAGCTGGAGTTTCTGATGGCTGAGTCCATTGGTTTCCTATGAATGGGTCATCATTATTGGTTGTATCACTTTCGAAAGAAAACTTTGTGGAAGTTACTGCATTAACTGCACTGGAGCCTTGACTGATCTCAGTCACAGCAAAAGGATCACTAAAATTTGCCAAGTCGAAACCAGCACCCACAGATACATCATTTGCAGGTGAACTTGGAAAAGCACTATCAAATGAAAATGGCTCAGTGTTGAAATTGCCAAAGGCATCACCAGTGTTAATGGTACCACTGGGGTCTTTTGCCTCTGGGAATTGAAAATCTACGTTGCCATCTTGCGTAGGGAATGTGAATGAAGTGTTAAACAAGCTGTTGTCAAATGGGTCGCCATCTCCAAAAGCAGCTGAAGGTGAGATGGGAGCTTGCACTTCTGTAGGCTGCTCATTGATTGCCGTTTGACTGATTGTACTGGTTATGCTGTCCACTGTCATGGTAATATTCTCTGAGAACAAGTGCGATGATCGCATATTCCCAATTCCCAGTACCTAAAAGTGGAATAGGAATAGAGTTATTGGACTGCTGTTGGATGCAACATGAGCACTAACCTGAGCCATCCCATCTAAGTCGTTCTCTAAGGCCTTCCATTCATTCCAAACTGCTTCTTTCTTGGCCTAAAACAGGCAATAAAAATCAGTGAATGCTGACTTATAATGTATGATATATTTGATTATTTTTTTCAAAGTGTGGCTGTCATGCGCACAAATATTCTATATATATATATAATTCTTAAATTAATTCAACAAAAACTTATTATACTATCAGTACTATAGTCAAGTTCAAAGCTTAATTGTAGAAGCTAGACAATTTATTGTTGTTATGGAAACCTATGTATATTTTGAAAAAAAATTCTTACACATGTACCTATTCTAGTAAATTTAAAATGCTTGATTTGAGTAATTCTATATTTATTGCAAGTATTGTAATGGAATTGTTTAAAGATATCTTTAACGATTCATCACCCCAGAAATTAAAGTTAAAATCTGGTTGTGTGTTTACAATGATCAATGAATAGCTAACAGAATTAATTTGGAAATAGTAATAACAAAAGTAAATCTAGGAACACAAATAGCTAATTGGTTTGTTACAACATCTTACATTGTCGGACATTGTTGTCACTGGTGCAGGTACGTTTGAAGGTATCTGTAACAAAAAGAAACAACCACTACATAATGTATTTCCACCAACAGATAATCTATCTTACGTCATAGATATTGTCTGGCAGTGGAGGTGGCGGTTCGGTGGGAGGTGGAGAATGCAGAGCGCCAAACTCAGCACCATTATTCCATATAGTATCAGGCGAGGTAGAGTTTAGGCCATTATCAAATGTGTCTTCCTCAGGCCCTGCCAGTGAGTATATCCCAGAAGATTCGTCTATTACTGCAGCCATTTCTATGTATTCATCTGTTGGCTCCTGAGGGATTGGTGGCAGAGCTTTCTCTTTTCCTTTATCAGAACGCTCCGCTCTTACTGCATTCATTTGGAAGTAATTTTCTAAATTTGCTGGTTCTTCAGAGGAAGGAGGTGGAGGCAAAGCTTTCTGTTTCCTTTTCCCTCCCTCGTTCTGTTTTCCTGAAGGTACCAAAGGTGGGGCTTCAGATTTGACCTCTACGGGTTGGCTGGCGTTAATTGATGAATAAGGGGGAGGAGGCTGAGGTTGACTAATTGGTTTTCTCTTGTATGTTTTAGCCTTACCAGACCTAGGTAGTGCTTGAGGTGGTTTCTGCAGCACTGGCATTGTGTTTTGTCTACTTCTTGGTTGTTGCTGCTGTTGCTGTTGTATGGAGTCATTTTCTACATTTGAGTACACAGCTTCCTCTGCAGGCTGTAGTTGAGTGGTATGTCGCTCTACATAGGAGTATCCCGCTTCAATTGTCGGCTGTTGTTGCATCTGTTGCTGCTGCTTCTGTTGCTTTGTTTGCTGTTTGACTACTGGTGTATAGAGGTCAGAGGTCTCAGAAGGCTGCTGAGGTGGCTGTGCTGATGTTCTTTTTGGTGGAGGAGCCAAACTTGGAGCTTGCACTGGAGTATCACTTGAAGCCTAAGCAATCAAAATGTTCACATATTATTATTATCAGAAATTTTGACTAGCTGTGCCTACAATCACACATATATTCTCTCACTTTACTCTGCTGCAATAAGACTTGTGGGTAATATGGAAGAATACCAAGGTCTTAATAATCTCTTACTTTATAAACGGATGCATTCTTCTTTGACATGGCAGATTTGTAGGAAGGTGGAGGCTGTGGGATTCCAAATCCTAAAGTTACTGGAATATCTTCCTCCTCTTCAGATAACATTGCTATAAAAAAAAAAAATAAAAAAATATTTATATGTGACCAGTTTTGGGAAATCTGCCTAAATGCAGCATCTAACGTTTTTATTTTTTCTATTAGTAGGTTGCATAGGGCCTCAAAACGTCGTCCTCCAAATTTGGAAGCTGTAGCACAAGCTGTCTTCGCCCAGCACTACAACAACTCATTATTTTGTTCAAGCAGATTTTGAGAAACACCGCATAAAGGAGTTGCTAAGGCTAGATGGCGTGTCTTGTATTTTGTAAACTGTTACCACGTGTCTCCACAACACTATAAACAAATCTGGTAGCTGGTGGATTGAAAGAAAGAAGTTAACTGGTCTTCATGTAGGCCTCTTCCAGAAACTACATGCTCGAGTTATACAGCTAGAATTACGTGAGTACATGGAATAAGTAGACAAGTAAGTGAACTATGTAGTTAGATGCATTTATTTCCCCCGTGGTAAATGAATAGCCCACCAAAAGCATTCTCCGTACACAAGTCTAACTGGTAAGTGTTCTGAGCCTCATAGCGTGAGTTCTAGAGCTTGAGAGCTTACAACTATGCCATAAGCTAGAGCTAAAAAATTATTTGCCGCATTTTGGTAGGTTTTCCCAAAACCGGTCATTTATATTAATACCATTGCCAAGTCATTTTTCAGTACAATAAAGTGAGGTATTATTTTGAAATACCACAGTAGAGGATGAACTGAAATAATGATCTGATTGGTCACAGTGATCTATCTGTGACCTTGCTGCACATGTGGTGGCGAAATTCCTGGGCAACTCTTTTAAGTAATGGAAAGAACAGTATGAATAATGGCAGAATCAGAGTGCAAATGCAAAATTATGATTTCTCAACTGCAGGAATAAATTATAGTAGCATTTATGTGGTGAAAAATTTCACTGAGTTTTGCCTCGTGAAAAAATTCTTGCATCATTTGTGCTATTACTCCCAAAATACCACAGTTTTCTGTGCTATTCTCTATCTCTCTCTTTATAATAATTTATGCTAGTGTGTCAGTAACAACAACCAATGACTGTGTGTATTCATGAATAATTCATTAGCTGAGCCAAGTTGGAAAAACATCTCTACCTGAATAGGTAAAGCGTCAAGCTGAGTTGGGAGAGAGTATTCACTTACAGCAGCTGACCATAGGGTCAAGAAAAATAGAAAGCAGGTGAAAAAAGGTGATTTAGTGATAGAAAGTACAAAGTATAAACAAAATTACCTTGCGTTATAGCATTTCTTAATTGCTAAACTTAGTACATCAAGCGCCACAGTGTGGCAGAGTAATAAGGAAATGAAGGCGATGAAAAGGACAGAGATAGGAGAGGAAAAAGCAAACTGAGATAGCTTAGGAAAAAAGAGAACAGGAGAGGAAACCATGGATAAAAACACTTTGTGCTATTGCATTCTCCTAATTTGCAAATGTTAGTACACCAAGCAAACTGTATGACAGGATACTTGTATGTGATAATAATATTCCCCAAGAGCCCCTATAATTTATGAACTAATCTGACGTACAAGTAGGTCTAGCCTGTCTCTGTGGTCCTGCAGATGTGGCACTTCTCTGGTCTGAACTCTGACGAGTGCCTGCAGCTGATGATTGTCTTGCAGCTGATGATTGTCTTGCAGCTCCAGGACGACCACCATCCCTTCGTTCCTGCTGCATTTTCTCATAGAGCATCTTGAAAATCTCATTCGTGGATCTCACAAACATGATGGCCTTTTAAATGAAGTTTAAAATATTTTTTCAAATTACATTTCTGGGATGTGATCATACCAGTGGAGTGGACTCTATACTTACACTCAGTTTCATACTCCAACTATTTGTCAATTCACTTTTATACTTGACATTCTAGGGGAATGGTACCAAATTTGACGTAGCTACATTTGTTTGATTTCCAAATAATGCTTAACAAAGTGGTAAGCTTGCAATTACTCGTTAGTAAGTTTCAACATACTTGGTTGATACTGTTGTTGTTCTTGTTGTGTAAGCAAGCCATGTGACTTTTAATAAAACTATTTCTATTCTAAGTGTGCAAGTATATTTGTTTAAACAGAGGTTCATAATTAGACCCTGTTATGAAACGATACATAGTGATGGGAAGAACAAAGGCGAGGCATTCAAAATTCCTATAGTTCACACATTATCTAGCTCTAACTAATTCAAACTATCATTTCTGAAATATTAGACGATTAATAGATATTTAGTATTTTGAAAAGTAGACAACTTACCACAGGTTTTTCAGCCTGTAGACCAACTATCCTGAACTGTTGCTGTCCTGATTCTGCAGGAAATTGTAAGATTGCTGCAAAATGGCTACTGTCTTGCTTGTCATGACAAACAAACTTGAGCTTCTGAATAGGAGCTTTCACTATTGCAATCTAAACATAATGGAGGTTAATTTAATAGATAAAACTATCTGTAATATGACACTAAAGAATATGATCACCGTTAAATAGTGGCTTCCTTCAAATTAATAATAGCAGTTGATCTGAAACAAAGCTACAAAACAATGTAACAGCAATTTCTTGGTAATCTTTATTGTTGACAATGGGTTGCTAGTTTTGTCCAAAAATGTTATAATGTATGTGTGTGTGTATAATATATATTTATCTCAACTTAGTGCTAAAATACTGGAGGGTAAAACCTTCGACGTGCAGAGAAACTGGCAGTTGAACTGGGCTGTATTCAGCAAAGCAATTGAACTAGAAATCGAGAAAACATAAATTGAATTTCCACTTCCGGTATAATTAACGTTTCCGTATACTTAACGACGTACTCCGCATACGCAATTAAATCGTACAGCCGCTTTTTAACGGCGACTAACGAAGTTTGCGTAGAGTTTTTTTAGCTTTCAAAGCATCTCACGGCCTGTCTTGTCGGAATTCTTGGCTACTCTATTCGCTGTAGCGGTAAACATTCAGCCAGAGGTAAGCTGTAGAGTGCATGCAATAGTCTCAAAACTATGCCGTTTTTTTTTAAGCTGCTTCTTTGAAACTCCGCCCATCCCCCGTTTATTGTACTTCGAGAACGAGAGAGAATAAAAAGTAGCTTGTCTTTCCACGGCACGCTTGGGGTTTTTTAAGTTGTTTTGACATTTGAAATTTGGCATAGACTTAGAGTAAGGGTCACTAAGACTAATTCTGCAAAAAAAAACAAAAATAGGAGAAAGAAAGAATTTTTCCGATGACTTACTGCTGGAGCCTATATCTCAATTTCAATTTTTGCGCCGTAAGAGACCCGCTCACGTATATGTGACCGGATTTGTGAAAACCCGGCTAAACGCGGCATCTAAAGTTTTCTAATTTATTCTACCAGTAGGCTGCACGGGGCCTTGGGATGCCTTCCTCCAAATTTGGAAGCTGCAGCACAAGCCGTCTTCGCCCTACGCACTACAACACTTCAGTATTTTTGCTAAACTTATTATTGCTGATTTCGAAAAAACGCCAGGTAAAGGCGTTGCTAAGGTCAGGGGGCGTGCCTTGTGTCCGTATACTATTACTGCGTGTCTCCGGGACACTATGGAATAAACCGGTTACAGGCGGATTGAAAGAAGTCTAGAAGGCTTAATGCAGGGCTCCTTAAGAAACTATGATGGCGAGAATTGCGTGAGTACGTGAATTATGTAGAATAGTAAGTGAATTAGTTAGCTACAGTTTTTTCCCGGCTGTTAGTGAAAAGCCCGCCAATAATTTCTTAGCAACTCTCCGTACACGAGTCTAACCGGCTAGTGTTTCTAGCCTCCTAGTGTGAGTTCTAGAGCACGCCAGAGCTTACAACTGCGTCATAAGCTAGAGCTAACTGGTGTCTATCCATTTCTGCCATAAAATTTTTTTCGAAAAAAATCGACCCATAAGGCTTTACCCGGGATACTGAAAAAAATTGTTTGCCGCGTTTAGGCCGATTTTCCCAAAACCGGTCACATATATAATATAATTGTAACATTTTTGGCATATATAGACCATAAGTATCTGACAACAGTTAATTTCTATTGCAAAGACAATTTATTGTTTACACATATTGATGAAATAAGGAGCTATGATAGAGCATTGGTAAAGTATAACTAATAGATTCCCAGAACAAATTGAGGAAATTCATACATACATGATAGGTTGCTAATGTAACACAAAAAGAAGCACTTCAACAATTTCTACTAGTGACAGTTTCCGTTGTAACTGCTTTCGTTTTTTGTCACTCTCTTGAATAATTCAAGCACTGAAAATGACAATGATGAGTTTTAACATTGATAACAGAATACTATTTATTATCCTCAGCTTTTGTTTTAAGCATGGTGATGAAAAGTCAGTTTATTTAAACTCTTATCATCCTTATAGTGAAGAATGTGTACATTGGTATCCCCACAGTGAGAGTGTTTACCATAATAAAATGCTTACACAATGATATAAGTGATATTTAGTTAATTAATGTTAATGCATGGATGTCAATGCAATTTAGTTAATGTAATCTCTTGACATCATACAGTGAGAGTGTTTACTATAATAAAATGTTGATACAATGGTGAAATGTAAATTTATTTAATGTAGTCTCCTTTGGTTTATCATTACTTACCTTGGTTTTTTCATTGGTTATAGTGATGCCTGCAAAACTGATGTTGACAGTGGCTTTGACTGGCTTCCCAGGGAACTTTCTGAATCCTGTCATGGCTTCACTAACTAACTGACTATTGCGGTAGTCAGAAATCTCCTTGGAACTGACATACTAATAAAGAATAAAATAATTATAATTAACTTTAAACAACCTATCTGGTTTTATAGTGCAATGTATTGAATAAACACTTATCAGTACAGTTTGCTAGGCTCTGTGGCACTATTCAGGGGTGAATCCAGTGTTAATGACAGGGAGGGACCCAAATATATTTAGGTCAAAACTTGTTAGAATATATAAATGATTTGGAAATCTATTTATGAAGGAAGAGCATAAATTAGCAGCAATTGGCCTACAAACTAAATTGCCTGCATTGGTATCCTATGTACATTATAATTTTTCAATGAATTTTATTTGAAAAGCCCCCCCCCCCCCTTCCCCTAAATCCTCTCCTGCTATTAAATAAGTATTCTTATGAAATCTGAATAATTCTACAAAAGATTGTGCAAGTGATATATCTGCAATATCTACTTCTCATATATTGATACAGAATATAAATACTTAGATCCCGTTGCTATATTTTTACTAGGTGTACTAACTTGGTAAGTGTGCACTATTTTTTGCCTTTAGCCATTTCTGCGAAAATGCTGATAAACAAAGTTGCTAGTGGAAACTGGGCATGCGTAAACGGGATCTAAAATAGATAGAGCATGCGCGCTTAGGTACTGGTGAATTTAGTGCACACAGCCCTCGGGCCTATGGCCCTAGGGCTTCAGTGCACTAAATCCACTAGTATTTAAGCGCTTATGCTCTAACTATTACAAAACCTAAAATATTTTTATATTGAAGTTTGGCAACATAAATTATTATATACAGAGTAAATACTTTATACACTAATAGCATGACTTCCTTTCACTTCTAAAAAGGTACAGGCAGTATTTTATGGTTTCTGTTGTAGTAATTGTCGTTATATAAAGTAATAGTAAGTTTTATTTACATACATTTCTAGCATATGCTCTTGATTTATACTAATCTTCTACTGGCTTTTCTTTAAAATGGCTCATGAATTTTTAAAAGTTAACTTTCTTCTTAATTGGTAGTACTTAGTCTTTATACCTTTTTTACAAGAAGTTTTAACCCTCAGCACGCATGTGCGAGAGGGTTATAGTAGTGTATTTGTCTGTCTGTCTGTTTGTCTGTCTGTTTGTCTGTTTGCTTGTCTGTCTGTCTGTCTGTCTGTCAGCATTCTATTTTGTAAATGGCTGAGAACAAACCTTTAAAACAAGTATGACCTGACGCAGTAGGAAAATTTAAGTCCCTTAAATTGACCACTTTTTCAAATTTCGAGCTAGTTTCTGAGTAAATGCGGAGAAACTTCAGCTCCAAACAAGCGCAAGCTAAATGCAGCAACCCTTACCTTCTGCGTACATTGGTTTACGTCATACAGCAGTCAAATGATCACTCATACTTGCGTATTTTCTCTTAACCGCGTGTCTTCGGTAGTTTGAAGTTGAAGTAATCTAAAGAAATGTAATAATGCGCTGAGGTTTCGCACCCTTGGTGTTCTAGTTATTTGTTGTAGTTATTATTATTATTATTATTATTATTGTTGTTGTTGTTATGTTACTATTATCTTGTAAATTGATGTCAATTTTTTTCACAACTGTTTGCTTTGGCTAGGTAATGCAGTTCCAGGTTTTTCTAGATTGAAAGAGAAATAAATTTAGTCAAGTAAAACTATTGAAATCCAGAAATGCACTAAATTAGCTGTCATAGTCGTTCCTACACTCAGATGTGAGATTTATGGTATACCTACTTATATTTTCCAGAGCCTAACCTTACTACCAGCATTGATGAAGTGTTGTGGATGGTAAGAGTGCCTTGCAGCAATGTACTCTCATGCATCATTAATCTTCAAGAACATGCAGGAAATTCTAGCTTGAATGGACAGGAAGAAGAGTCA
>WLWD01005788.1_pt1 | contig 58328 bp, 27 predicted proteins | sample 6712731 | NCBI WGS metagenome assembly WLWD01 (sample SAMN12718690, study PRJNA576275) | sponge metagenome | isolation source: marine sponge | host: Mycale hentscheli | place: New Zealand: South Island, Marlborough, Capsize Point | collected 2014-11-01 | reverse complement strand
GTTCGAAGATGCCGCAGCTGTGTTCTCGATATCCTCTGGAGTAGCCGGGATGATCATAGTGTGCCCAACTTCTCTAATGATGTCATTGCCAGCGTGCATTTCGTCGGGCGAGGTAATCTGTACCGTTGTGATCGTCTCCGCGGAAATCATTTCACCTGCCTCGGCTATCTCACTGGCAGACACTCCGAGCTCGTCCAAAACCTTCCTGGGAGACGAACGCTCCTTCTGGTGAATCTTCATATGCTTTGATAAATGATCACTCCTCATGAAACGTTGTCGCAAAACTTGCACTGGAAATTCTTCTCGCCTGTGTGTGTCTTGAGATGACGGTGAAGTTCGTCCGACCTGGTAAACTTCCTCTCGCACAACGGCCAATTGCAGGCATATGGCTTCTCGCCCGTGTGCGTGCGAAGGTGTGCTTTTAGGTGAGAAGTTTTCCCGTACACCTTACCGCAGTTTGGGTAGTGACAGATATGAGTCCGTCGCTTTGGACGCTCTCCTGACTTCTGGATCTCCAAGCAGTTCGGGCACACGCAGTTGGAGCGCTTCGTCGTCCGACGTGTGTTGCGAGGTGTGAAGACAAACGGGATCTGCCCGTTGACGGAAACCATGGGCCCAGTCAGGCTGTTGCCAGGAGAACTGGCCAGGCGAACTTGGTTCATGCTCAAGAGATTTTGCAACGCCACCATGTTAAGAGGAATGGGAATGCCTTGGACCTGAGGTATCGCCGTAGCTCCACCAGTGCTCCCAGCCAATGTGGGCGTGGTTGGCTCCGACTTCTCCCCGTCTTCCGTGGACTGCTGGGTGACCAGAGTGAGTGGTAGATTCCCACCAATCAAATTAGCCAGAGAGGCTAGGGTAATGGGAATGGGCACGTTATTGGAAGCAGAGGTCCCATTCCCCTGCCCGTTTCCTGGGAGAACGAATGTATTGTTACCCAATTGGATCTGGAACTGAGCGCCCTGGCTATTGGACACAGAGCTCGAGGGTGTCGGAGAACCTTCAGACACCTGCTGGGTCACTACAACCTCTTCAGAAACTTGAGGATCGTTGCTCGGCAGGAGGATAGTACCACTGCTGTCCAGTTCTTCCTCCGTTTCCTCCACTGCTTCAGTCGTTGAGCATTCCTGCTCGATGATCGTCTCTTCCGGCTGTGCGTCAGCATCTGCTGTACTGCCCATCAGGACATCACACAAGCTGTCCGGTGCTGCGACGTGAATCAACTGGGCATGTGCAGTCTGAGGGTTGATTTGGAGTGCAATCATGTTGCCGTTAATGCTCAAAGGAATGATCTGTGGAGTTTGATCTGGTTGCTCGTCTGACTGATCCGTGGGGACACCAAAAAGCTCGGACGTCGATATTTCTTTTTGGTCTCTACAGCGCCGCTTGGATCACTGGTGGAGTGCAGACCACCCGTAGATAGCATGCTGTCCGTGTCTACTGTTGTGGCTCCTTCCGGAAGCTCTCCGTCTCCCACGAAATGGTTATCACCCGCAGAGTCCATTACCTAACTCGAAGATCTCTGTGTGGGCGGAGGAAAGGAACATTATCACAAGAACTTATATTGTTTTGTTGGCATGTCATTTTATCGTTGTATTATTATCTTTATTGTATCATCTGCTGTGTGTATGCATGCTTTAAGTTATTGTCCGGATGTCTATCCGTGAACACCTTCACCTACGCATGCGTGTCTGTTGCTATTTAAGCTTGGACGCGCCTGCGTATCGTTAGTTCCTTCTTGTCTTAGTTTATGCAACACTGGGTTAATAGCCAGAGCGTTTGCGTACTAATCGACTGTGAAGAACTCTGGTGGCAGCGAGCCACAGAGTTCAGGCGTCTGCATTTGTGTGAGTCCTTTGAGCCCTGTGGTCTACCTTCTGCTCTTCGTGAGCTTCCCTGGCTTCGTGCCTTGTGCTTTCCCTCTGTGCCGGCGGTTGGTCTCGGGAGTGTGTGATCCCTTCGAGCCCACCAACCCACAATTGGAGGCAGCGGTGCTGAGATTCTGATTCCTACGTTCGTTGATATTCGCTACTCTGTGTCTGACTTTCTACCGATTTAAAACTCGGATTGGACTGTCTTCGTGTGTGCGTTTCTACTGGATTTACTGCGTGTGCTTACGTGTGTCTCTACTGTGTCGTGACCGATTTAACATTCGGATTCAGTGTACGGTTGGACTTTGCGTGCATCTTTCCCGTGAAATCGCCATTATCTCCTTCTTCTACTCTATTTGGAGCGCCTCACACGTGGTTTCGAGAGAACTTTGGTTGAGTTGAAGTGTCATTTTTTGTGTTTAGCACGTATTAGCGTGTTTCATTTTTTGGTCTTGTGACTTAGTGTTGATTGCTTTAGTCTTGTGACTTGCGTGACGTGTTTTGTTGTCGTTTCTAATAGTGTATCACTCTGTTTGTTTTGTGCATTTCGCGTGCAGTATTTTTGTCTTCCTATTTTCGCTTTTCACCTTTGTTTTCCTTTGTGTACTTGTTCCGTGAGCGTTCTGCAGGATCGTGTCCTTTGGTCGGATTGCCTGGATGAGCCAACGTGAGCAGCCTGGTCGAGTGTGCAAGCGTGGGAGGCAGAATTTGGGATCAAGTGGTGAGTCCCTGTGTTCGGAAACCTATGGTCAAAGTAGTAGTTGTGCAAGTAGTGTTGCTTCTGGGCGTTCTCTGTCTTTGTTCTCTGGCTCTGGTGTAGGCGAGGTTGAGCGTGTTTCTCCTGTTCGTGAGTTAGATTTAGAATCGGGTAGTGGTCCAGTCAGTGGTGATACCCCAGCTAGCACAATAATGGGTGATGAAGAAAATCCCGATATCCCTAATGAGGTGGAATCCATAACCTCTGTGATCGATTCCAGATTGAAGTCCTCTTTCTCTGAATTCTTTAATGGCCTAGCGAGTTCTGGGTTGTTGTCTGGGTCCCACAGTAGTGGTAGTAGCCGTGGTAGTTCAGATTCCATAGATGCTGACATGTCTCGTGAAATTAGTCAGCTAGCAGCCCATAAGGATGGGGTGGACATAGCCAAATTTGTAGCAACATTGGAGTCCAATTTAGCCATAATGGGTTGTCCACGTAGACGGTGGAAACGTGTGCTGTTGCAAAAGCTCCATTCGGAGTCTGCCATGGAAGCCCTGTCCACTTTAAACAAGGAAGATGCCACGTATGACCAGATCAAGGAGAGGTTGTTTGAGTCGTTGGGCTCTAACCTGGTTGCGCTTGGTGTGCAGTACAGGGAAGAGTTCTCAGCGCTCCCCTCTTCCTCGACCCCCAGTGAGAAGTTTAAATTCCTTAGCCGTATTGTTAGTTCTTTAGAGCTCTTGTGTAAGTCTAGAGAGGACGTAGTCATGTTTTTGGTCTGTTCTGCCTTTCGTTCCTCGCTGACCCCTTCACAGAGGGAGGCGATGGATCAGAGGTCTTTTGAGTCGTTGCGTGAACTTAGTAAGTTTTCCGTTTCTATCTCTCCTACCCGTACTGCTGCTTCTTTCGAGAAGTCCAGCACGTCTAGTAGCAGGGTGGGCAGAGGGTCGTCCCCAGTTGTATGCTTCAAGTGTCAGAAGCGGGGACACAGGGCCTTTGAGTGCCGTAGTAGTAGCAGTAGCAGTGGTCAAGTAGTTAGTTCATCTGTTGGTAGTGAGGGCGTTCACAGTAGTTCTCCGGGTTACTTGGGAGTTAAACCTCCCGGCATAGTTTGTTACTCCTGTAGAGAGCCGGGACACAAGTCCCCTGACTGTCCCAAACGTAAGTCCAAGTCTGATGGTAAAAGTGATGGAGTTAAGAGAAAAACTTACAATGCAAGTTGGGTGGCTGTTAGAGATCATCCTTCCCACACTTTTGGGTTTGTAAATGGTACCAAATGCGAGATCGTGCCCGATACTGGGGCAGAAATTTCCATAGTCCCTGGGTGTCTAGTATACGAGGACCAGTTGACCGGGGATACTGTTGAAGTAAGGGGCTGGGATAGTGACCCAGTTACCTTGAGAGTAGCCATTGTGAACTTTGAATTTAAGGGTAAGTGCTTCAAGCACCGAGTGGCTGTTGCCCACCGTGATAGTTTGGCCGGTAGGGTGTTGTTTTCGATTCCCATGGAGCCGAGTACGGCCGAGCACCTCTTGTTGGGTGCCGCCACCCAGGCAGATAAATTGCTTGAGGTGGCGGGGCAACTGCATGATACCTGCAGCACTCAGCCTGCGTCTGAGGACGTTGCCTGCTCTGGTGATGGGGCGGTGGAGGTACCTTCCACCTCCTCCGCTCCCGTCTCTACTCAGGGAGAGGTAGCCACAGTGAACGTTGTAACCAGAAGTGAGTCTGTCAAGAGAAAGCGCAGACGTAGGAGACGTAATGCCAGAAACGTTGAGTTAGCTGAGCCTGTTCCTCTTGTGTGTGATGAGGAATTTGCTCGTTTGTCTGTCATTGATACTTCTCATGTTCCCTCTCTGTCTTCTGTAAGTGTTGGGTCTAACAGTATGGAGCCTTCTGTGTCTGAATCTGGGCTTCTGAACGGGTCTGACGAGGATGGGGATGGGGCAGTAGTTGGTGGTATCGCTGTCAGTGACGGGTTTGTGGTTTTGTCTCCCTCTACATCTGATGTGTCTTCCCTTTCTGTCTCCAGTGAAGTTGTTTCCAATGTTGAAAGTCGAGTAGTTCCTAGTAGCGTTGTTGTTTCCGATAACGTAGTTGTTCCTAGTGAACCTGTTTCCAGTGAAATTGATGACCTCGTTTTGTCTGTTCCCACTTCGAGCGGTGGTACTGAGTCTGTTGTCGAGGCTCAGAAGTCTGATGACTCCCTTTCTCCCTTGTTAGAGTTAGGTCGCAAGTCTCTGAACGGGTATTCCTTGGAGGATGACATGCTCGTGCATTCTGTTTTAGTCGATGACCAGTTAGTTGTGAAAGTTGTAGTTCCCGTAGTTTTTAGGGAGCGTTTGTTGAAACTTGCCCATGATAAGACTGCCCACGTAGGAGTCCGTGGGATGAGGAAGCTGCTGGGTAACAAGTTTACGTGGCCTGGCATGCACAGTGATGTATGTAAGTTTGTCAAGTCTTGTGATGTTTGCCTGAGAATGAATAGTGCCGGTAACAAGAAACCCTTGATGGTCGAGAGAAGAATAGTTAGCGTTCCGTTTGAGAGCGTGTGTGTGGACTTGGTTGGTCCTTTGCCGAAGGGAAAACGTGGGTCTAAGTATCTCTTTACTTACGTTTGTTTGGCTAGCAGGTGGCCAGATGCCATCCCGATGCGTACGGCTTCTGCCTCTGAGGCTGCTCAGTGTTTTATCGAGGTCATTAGCCGCACAGGGATCCCCCTTCGAGTGTTGTCAGACAGAGGTAGCATTTTCCTGTCTAAGTTGATGACAGAAGTTTGTGATCTGTTGGGTATTGATAAGTTGGCCACATCTCCTTACCGTCCTCAGTCCAACGGAGTCGTTGAACGTATGCACGGCAGTCTGAAGCCGATGCTCTCCAAGGCTGTTGACGCTGGGGTGGACTGGGTAGATTTCCTTCCTTTGGCGTTGTTTGCCTTGCGCCAAGTCCCCAACAGAGACCTCGGATATTCTCCCCACTGCATTGTTTATGGTCGTGATGTTTTGGGCCCTCTAGACTTGTTGTATGAAGGGTGGGTTGAGAGACCTTTTGATCCAGTCGATGTTGACGAGTGGCTGGTTTCCTTGAACGACAGGTTGGCTGTCATTAGTGACTGTGTTGTAGCCAATCAGTCTGTGTCCAGTGGCAAGCGGGCAGAGTGTTTTAAGAAGGGTGTCAGAGACAAACCTTTGGAGTTGGGGTCCCTAGTGCTCATGAGAGTCCCGGGCATTAAAGCTTCCTTACAGGCTGCCTGGGAAGGCCCTTACACTGTAGTGGGTAAATCGTCTAACGTGACTTACAAGGTTACCAAAGGCGATGATCACCCGGTGAGAGTAGCCCACAGATGTAACTTGAAGGTGTACACCTCTCGCCCTGCTTTGCAAGTGAATGCCATTACAGTTGTTGCCGAAGATAGCGGCATTGATGAATCTTTGCTTGTCAGCAAAACCTCCTTGGATGGAGACGTGTGTGACGGTTACAAGAAATGTGACCTAGATTCCTTGTTGTCTGATCTCAGTAGTAATTTCAGTGTGTCCCCTGGTTTGTCCAAGGTTGGGTCCTGTGTTATCCTTTTAGAAGATGGGGCGTCTGTTGTGTCCTTGCCCCCAAGACAGATACCAGTTGGCATTCGCGAAGCCGTCAAGGCTGAGCTGGATTCCTTGCTTGCTGGTGGCATAATAGTAGAGTCTGATTCAGATTGGGCTAGTCCCTTGGTACCAGTTAGGAAGAAAGACGGCGGAATTAGACTTTGCGTTGACTTTCGCCGGTTGAACGCGGTGACTCCATTGCGACGCTATTGGTTGCCGTCTTTAGCAGAAATTTTGGACCTGGTAGGTCCCTGTTGTTGTCTTTCCACATTAGACCTTACTTCTGGTTTTCACCAGATTCCCATGGACGTAAACTCGAGTGAACTCACGACCTTCGTGTGTCCCTTTGGGAAGTACAGATATGTTCGTATGCCGTTCGGGCTCAAGAATGCCCCGGCCATCTTTCAGTCCATAGTAGAGAAAGTGTTAGAACCCGTGTCTCACTGTAGCAAGAATTATGTGGACGATGTTGTTGTTTTTAGTCAGTCATGGGAAGAACATCTTACCCATTTGAGAGCAGTTATTGTGTGTTTGGGAGAAGCCGGTTTCACCATTAAATTGAGAAAGTGTCATTTTGGCAGAAAGTTTTTAGTTTACTTGGGTCATAGGATCGGGTGTGGTTCCCTTTCTGTGCCTGAGCATCGGGTGGAGGCCCTCAGATTGTTTGCACGCCCTGTTAGTCCTTTGAGCCCTGTGGTCTACCTTCTGCTCTTCGTGAGCTTCCCTGGCTTCGTGCCTTGTGCTTTCCCTCTGTGCCGGCGGTTGGTCTCGGGAGTGTGTGATCCCTTCGAGCCCACCAACCCACACTCTGTACAAATCTACAAAAATAAAACTTTCTTAAGTTGCTACTCTGGACAGTTGAACAAAATCTGAAAGTAATTCATATCAAGTCGTTTAACAGAAAACAAATCTAGTTGCTAGGAAAATACAAATACATTCTGCTAGTCTCTTGTAGTGCGTGCTTAGAACCATGCAAAACTATGTTATCACGTTCACTACAAGACTAAAAGCTAGCAGTTAAGGATATCTGTAAGGGGGAGGGGGAAACAAGTGTTTCTCTAGCAGAGGTTAATGTCCCCACTCTTAATGCAGCTCCAAGCTACTGGGCAGAAAACGAGCTTTATAGGAGCCTTGTCTATTTTCACAATCAGCTTGACAATTCCCACACATCTTATTTATCATTCAGGCACCCAAGTTGCGATTCTGTTACATATAGGCAGGCAAAATCAGGATCAAGTGAAATGTGCCCTCTGGTCTTGAGAGGGATGATGAATAAAAACACAACGAAAAACTCACTGCCTAAAACCCAGAAGATAAGTAACTAACCACCTATAAGATTATTATCATGTGAGTTTGGTTTAGGAAACTTGACAGTAAACCTACCAAAGCTTCAGGGAAAGGCAAAGCCCGATGAACTTATAGCATCTGAAGTGAGGGAAAAGCAAGGACAGACCTCACAACTGAACTGACAAGAAACAGTATGAAGATGTCGACTAAATATACAACAACCTGAATTACAACTCTGCCTTTGTTCTATACTGGACTGGTAACTGTAGCTACCCCTCTGGAGGCTGGCTGGCCACTGCTAATACTGCTGACTATGCATTGGTTATCCTCCAGATTTTCACCATTTTGGTTTGTTTTTGGCATGTGTGTCTGTGGCTAAATAAGTGGTAGCTTGATAGTGTGCCAGTGAAGTTTTATGTAATTTTAGAAAGAAGATTAGGTAAATTATAATCATTTTACAATTCTTTATGCTAGAATTTTTCCAGTTATAGTTACAGTGTATATGTAACTAGAATTTAGTAACTTTCAAATAGCTTTTTACGATATTATAGTTATTTTAGTTAGAACTATTTGAATCCAAATCATAGCTGAGAAATTATTTTTGATTTAGAATTGAAAATACTAATCACTAAATCCATTCAAAAGTTTTAACAATGCAGCTATTTCATTGATTTTTATCAGACCATTTACACTATTTTAATACCACTTAGTCAATTTTTGTTATATATTTTTATGTTAGTTTTAGTAGAAAGAGCTCTGAAATATATTTTGTCATAGTTCACTTCAGTAATACTTCTATTAACGACCTCTGAGAAGCGACCGACCTCTCTGGAGAGACCAAATCATGCCCCCCCAAACTGCAACTACAACAAATATAGTGCATTTAGAGCCTCCGAGAAGCAACCACCTCTTATTTCCAACCAGCGACCAAAGTCTTGGTCCCATCCTTCTCTATGAGTGACCAAATACCACACCTATTGAAAATTTGAGAGATTGCGATCTTGCATAAGCTAATAAACAATAGCATACTACACTACTTCTACAGTATCCAATTTTGTATGGGACAAAAGGTCCTTGCTAAATACTCGCTGAAAGTTTGATGCTTCTATTTAATCTTCATTTGAACAAAACGTGCTGGAAATAATATCCACAGCAAGTGCTACTAGGAAAAATCACCTGGCTTGCTACCAAAATAAAGACTGGTGTGGTTCATTGCTAATACCATCTCAAACAATCCCCTTATTCCGGAAATTTTTTTTTGTTTTTGTTTTTACAGAAATTGCATTTCCAGTAGCAATGATTGACCAGTGCACCTTTGGCCCACGGTTGTGTAAATCCCATACTGAACTCCTCGTCGTGGTGTAACTTATGCTTAACCCTTTGCCAAAGAGTAAGATTGGTCCAAAATAGATGTCAGTGACAGAGAATCAAGAGGCTACGTGAAAAGATGAGTTGGCATGATGATCAATAATAATGTGTCTGTGTTGTGTGTGTGTACGTGTGTGCATTTGTCAATTGTACATTTATACATATGTAATTAGGGGGAAGAGGCAGAAGTGGGAGATGAAAAGACAATTATAGCAGGTGGTAATTAGGTAAATATTGTGGTACTTTGTATAGTTGACATGATCAGGATTTTAGGGGGAGGTTAGTGGGGTGGGGCTCCCCCTGTATATATGTGCAATTTCCTGATGGATTAATAGATTTTTATGACTTTAACTTGCGTCAATTTATCTGCAACTAATGTTTGCTGTCACTGCTACCTGCCAAACCTGGAGCTTACTCACTGTTACTGTGCACATACCTGGCTTTGGTCATGAAGTTCATAGTCTTCACCAATTTTTTTTTGTTTATCATTGCATCTATTAATTGCATTATATTCATGACAATTCCTATCGTATCACTGTTTATGCTTTGGGCAAAAATCTCTTGTACACTGATCCAGTGGTCACGCTTCTTTTCTTTTGTCTTTTTTTCTCTTCATTCCTGCCCCCTCCCCTCCCCCTTTCTCTTTCCCTTTCTCTCTCTCTCTGCTGGGGACTGGTGCACAATAATTCATCCAATAAATTCTCATTATGTATGAGAATTCTTTTGAATTTGTATTTGTGATAAAAAAATACCTGACATTCATTAAAAAAAAAAATTCTATTTTTTTTATGCTGCCAAGCAATTTGCTTCCCACTTCTGCTCTCTCTCTCTCTTCATAACAGCTTAATTTAGCTGTAGTTTATTTGAGCATTAAATAATCATAACATATTTGTTACAGACTAAAAAGAAATCAATTTTGTCAAATGAAGGTGAATGAACAATCAGTTCTACTAGTGACAAAAGTATTGACGGCATTTGGGTAGTTCTTAAGACTTGATTTGGTAAATCTTTGAAGGCTTTGGCAAAACCATCTCACTGCTCCCTTTCTGCATGTTAGTTTCTTCCTGAGACTGTGGAGGAGAGTATTTGATAATAGGATATGATCTGTCTATTCATTACCACTAAATCTAGCAGTACTGATCTGCATTCCATGCAGCTAACAAAAAAAAAACATTTTGTAGTATGCATAATCTAGATGGTAAGATTTCAGGAAAAAAATTTTTTTTTGTCAGTTCACAAAAATAGCAATCTAACGAATGCATTCCATTTCTTTTCTTGTAGTTTACAAGTAACTTACCTCCATGGCTGGTGGGAGTTGAAGAAAGACATCACATTGAACAAGATAGAGGTGGTGACTTGGATCTGTTTTTTGAGAGGTGCTCATTTCTGCACTGTCGCAATACATACATATAAGACCATTACCTACTTGAAACATGGACATTATTATAACACTATTATTGGGTTCTACATGCACATAAATATCAGGAAAGTGAAAAATATCAAGAAGAAGAGTTAGTGTTAGAATTCAAGGTCTGGTTCACGAAGGAAGTCATTTCCATGAATGTCTGTAGTATCACTGACTGGACTGTAGAACTGATTCAGTCTGCATTTGGTGCTCAGTTTTTGTAGCTTATCAACAACAACAAAAAAACTAGACCACAACAGGAACTAGAATAAACCACACTTACTACATCTTTCTTGTACCTGCAGGTGTGGGCATACCCACATGTTGAAGCAACCAACAGCAAGAATAGAAGGAGGGTCTCAGATAGTGTATATGGGCATTATCTGTAGTAAGTAACCTAATGGACTTATTAGCATTATAGTTGTTGTCAAGTAGTGTCATTATTAGATGTTGTGCGTCATGGTCAGTAGGTGTGGCTTCATGTTCAGTGTGCACCTGCACAAACCTTGTTCTCTTTGAGTCTCTCTATAATCCTAATCTAAGGGAGAAAGCCAGTGCGCTGGGGAGATTTAATGAGGGAGAACAGTTAACCTCCCATACTGTGGTTTAATTGTGTGATTCAAAATCAGCTTATCTCCAAGACAAATGGGGTCATCTTCTAATAAGGGGACAGCTTTAATAATTGGGGGGGGGGGGGGGGGGGGGGGGGGGGGGTGCAGGGAGGCACTCCCCCCCCCCCCCCCCCTCCAGATTTATAGTTTGGGAGGCACAGGTGGCACACACTATGCAGATTTATGTATTGAGTTGCATTGGTAAACTAGTATTTAACTTAGTTAATATGAAGTTATATTTTTTCATGTGGCTAAGTGGTTTTCATGGGCCCTCCCCTTCCCTATCACTCCTGTTCATGATACCTTTTTGATGTCTATTCATAAAGACTTAGCAACCAACAATTTTCCATTCAATATTCACTATGACTTTATAAGCTGTTTCACTTTGTTCAGTTGGTGTTGAGAACATAAATTATTGTGTGGTACATTGCCCCCCCCCCCCCCTCCCCACTCATATGATCAGCTTCTCTAAACCATGTGCTGACTTTCTGTCAACAATGAGGAATTAGAAATAATTGCAATTTTATTTTCACTGAATTTTAGTAGCCAAGCATAAGATTTGCAAAAACAGGTTCATTAGTTTCTACCTATTTATATCTAGTAAAATTTCATATAATCACTGCTTGATCAGTGCTGAGGAACTCAGTGAAATTGTAAATTTTTAATATCATTGCTGCAAAAATTTTATTTGGACTGACATTCCAGAAATTAATATATCTAGTATAGGGTTTTCTCTGGTGTAGAATCACTTCTGGCTTTAGCTTTCAATTGAAGTTGAATTTTATGTGGTATTGCTAATTTTGTGTATTTTGCTAGGCCAGAGGAATACAAAAATCAAATTTGTGTGACCATTAAAGCCACACCCAATTAACCACACTCACTCATTTCTTAAAAGACCGTATAGATTTCAAATCCTAACAGCAGCATTATTCCAATTTGAATATCCTTTTTTTTTTTTAATATCTCATTAAATAACCACAAAAAACACTCCAAACTATACTACAATCACATTTATTGTATTACAATGCAGTCCATGTTGAAATTACCAGTGAGGTAAGTATCTCTTGCGTGTCTAGCTTCTCTTATAAAGTCAGCATTTACTTGTACTGTTTTCATGGCGTGTGAGCTACATCCACATATTGATATGACAAAAACATCGTTTTGTCTGAGAAATTATTTTGTAATAGCTAGCTAGTGAAAAGTAGTGCTGAGGGTTTGCATCTCTGGTGCTTCATATTTCAATGCTAATGGTTTTTATAAATAATCAGTAGGTTCACGTCAAATCAATCTTTTTGTTAAAATTATAATTATATTACGTGTCTATATTGTAAACTAACATAGCTAATTGAGCATATAAAATAAAACAGACCACGGGTTTTTTTTGTTTTTTGTTTGTTTGTTTGTTTTCACCGGAAGATTTCTTTGGACTAAAGGAAGGACTGGGCTGGTGTAACTGGTGTGGAGTTCATGGGTGCAGCAATTTACTTGCAGAAGCCACTTCCACAATGATGCCTGACAAGTGCTAAGAGACACACCCCTTTAAAAATATTGTTGTAATCATGGCCGCACTGCCCGCAGCAATTCCATCATCCCTGTATGATTTTAGTATTATGGCTGCTCATGCAAGCTAAGCAGCTTAGAAAAATTATTGAAGTTGACATTATTATTTGTCAGTTTTATTACTAGTTTTTCCAGGTGCCTCGATTGTCTATAATATCTCCTCGTATAATGAAGAGCATTGAATAAGATTATTAATGAGGAAAAGTGAAAAAAAGTATGTAGTTAGTATTAATCCTCTACTCTAATATAATATGTCAATTAGATCTGATGTTGTAGCATTCAACCAAACCCTCACCATTTCATTATCCTCACCTGAACTTTTCGTCACTATCCTCATTACTTGATAGATTTTTTTCAAAGATCTGTATTCATATTATTGTACTCTGATGTCAACGTTTTTTAACGATACATATAATGATAGTGAATATACCACTGTCTTCCTCAGGTTACAAAAAAATACTGAATTTAACTGAGAACTCCCTAAAATGTTATTCATGATAACATTATTATTAATATTATTCATGTTAAAAAAAGAACCACTTACCTCAAACTTCAGCTGAGAGATTAGTACGGGAAAGTAAGCAATATAAAGATGGTCTTCACTAGGGCCTGCCGGATTATGCTTGAAATTTTAAGAATTATTCTTATTTTTTTATCCTAAAAATATTGTTATTATTCCAAAAGAATAATATATTATTTTATAAACTTTCTTTATTATTCTCTTAATATTCCAAGTGGCAATTAGAGTAGCTATATAAAGTTGGTATGTAATAAAATGAATGAGTAAAATGATTTGTCTCTCTTAATGTTACACTGAATTACTCAATACGATTCAATGTAGCTAGCTAAGTATACCTTGAATATAAAAATGCTCAATGAATGGAGATGGTGAGAAGCCTTACAAGATGTTTAGGGGGGGAATGTTAATTAGGGAATTAAAGAATTTTAATATACTCATTAACAGTGGATGTATCTTTTCTTCCCTTCAAATTTGTAGGTAGATTGGTATTAATTTACATTTTTTTTGTCAATTCTGACGCAGTATGATAGTTGAGCTGCTCATGAAGAAAATCTATTTAGCGTGATTCTTCAGATGACTTGCTGACTCTAACCCTGAGCTGACAGCGTTCCCAGTTTTTCAAACATTTTCCCATTTTGGAAGTACAATAACGGAGTGGTCCACACAAACCCAGCTGCTTTAATCAAGTAATGAGATCTACCTTATAACCACATTCTAAATGTTTATGTCCTTGGGTCATATAAGAAGAAAAAAAACATTTGATTTTCTTTTATAATTATAGATTATATGGACTGATTATTCTCACTTCCCTTTATTGTTCTTTTAAATGCTTATATTATTCTAGAATTATTCCACTATGCAATTTCATGTCTATTGTTCCAGAGAGAAAAATGCTAGCATAATCTGGCAGGGCCTATAAGTCTTCACACTGAGCTGGAGCAGTTAGCATTCAAAGTAGAGTACTTGTTTGTTGAAAACATGTCAACAAGTGTTCACACAAAATGTAATTCAGAAAGCTTTGCACAAGAAACACATAAAAATCAATTTTTAGCCTGATTTCCACAATTCACCTTTGCTGGACACTATATATGTATATAGACATTATAGTTTTCATTGATGCATGTTCCTTGTTCACACATTGGTCAAGAACCAGTGATGAAAGTAAAGTGCTGAAAAAAGAGGCACTTGTATATCAAAAGGTGGAGTTAATAATGACAGCTTTCAAACGACAGCTTTCCACCAATCTATAGATTGGTGGTCTGCACAATCTATAGATAAGTTGCACAATATAGCTATAGACTGTCACCCAATCTATGAATTTATAGAATGTGCTGCACAAGTGCAAATTCATGCATATCCACCCCAAAATCATGTGGTTAGCGACATGAAGTCTTTTTTTTTTATAGTCACTCATTCAATATAGAAATTTTTTCTATCAAAAACTTCTAATTCTGAAATAACATATGGATACTGATAAAGATAAGGCATTGACAACACATTGAAAGGCATATCAGAAAAGAAGGATAAGCAGATAAAGATGTTGTGGTCTACTTTAATCTACACCACCTGTGTGTCCTACCATAAAATTAATGACATGATGATCCATAGCTATTTCAGTGTTGCACTTATAAATGTTTATTCTCAGTAATTTACAATATGGTCTCTTGAAAAACAAAAACCAATCCAGGAAAATATTCATTTTAGTATTAAAGAGTCCAATTATTACATGGTCCAAAGGAGATATCTTGCTGAGTATATCTTCCCATTCATTGTATCGCAAAGAAATGCATGTAAACTATTATTGTGAAAAAGAAATATTGATCAACCAATTGACCATGCTGTTTCCCGTACAAACCATATAGCATGAGCACATCAAGAGAGATGATTAATTCTGACTACTGCATAAAATTGATTCGATTATAGCACTATGAATATCTTTGGATCCTCAACAAGCTCCAGTGTGGTATTGGTTTTGGATCCTCAACCAACTCCAGTGTGGTATTGGTTTTGGATCCTCAACAAGCTCCAGTGTGGTATTGGTGGCAAGCTTATCTGGGAATCCTGTCACCTGTCAGTGCCACTACTATCAAGCTTCATAATTAGCTGGGTATCAGACTCAATTCACAATTGTTCACAGATAATTGTGCTAGCTACTGTTTATACAAATTACACACACAAATATTAGATAAGATCTGATATAGACCCAAGTATTCTGTGAAAGATAACATTATTTTCTTCACAGCAAATTGTATATACATGATAATGCCATTCTAGAACCAGCGATGATAGTGATAAGAACTTCACACATCTGGAATAATAGGCTAAGTACTGAGATGTTTGATGTAATGTAATGCAAATTTAATTTTTTTTCTCCAGATACTGATTAGCTTAGAATTATCCAGGCACTGTAGAGAACCACTGCCTGCCAAGGACAATATTGTGGTAGTTTACTCTGATTCTTTAGCTACTGCCTAGAAACTTATTGATAGCAACTCCTAAACTGCCAAACAGTTAAAATTTTAATACTGTACCAAGTTTAATTGAACATTAAAATTGATAAGCATTAGACTAACAAGAATAACAACAATCTATAAGACAATTTGGAAATGAGTAGTAGTGAAGTGAAACTGGAAGAGTTTAGCTGATGCATTACTGTATACAGCAAAACCATCGCTGTTGTAGATGTCCACATACATACTGCACTATAGCTATACAAGACATAATATAGCAAAATGACGATTGGAATTGTTTTGTTCTGTTTTGTTTTTTAATATCTCCACTTACTGTCTTGCTTATCTGAGATCTTCAGGATTGGAAGTTGGCACTCGAATATGAAATGACTTCCCATGTACATAAACTCTTCCCAAACAGTTATTCTCACCAGCTTCATCCTGTACAGGAGTAATTAAAGTTGTAACGCGGGGCTCTTCACGAACACCTTCTCGTAATAAAAGCATAGGTAGGAACAATATTTTGCAGAGTGTCAGGATGGAATTCAGGAAGAGAGCGATGACAGCGGCAAGATGGCACATTGTGCACTTATGGACCGTGTACTACTAGACTAAGATTCTGAGTAATTTCAATTTGGGTAATGAATACTCAACGCGCATGCCCACACGCACGACCACAATGCCTGTCTATAAAGAATATCTACGAACGCCGCATTGCCGACGAAAGTGCGAATCCAAATTAGGTAAGAAGTCGTTAGCTCGTAGTAGTATGGTGGGCTCATGAGGTAGTAGTATGGTGGGCTCATGAGGCAGCAGCAAACTCGGTGTCATTTTATAGCAGTATTGACCAGGTAACTCTTTTGTAACATGGGTCACCATTATGAAGAGTAGTATTTCTTGTGCTTTTCTCTATTATCAAAAGCTTGAGAATGCACTAGAGAAGATATGCAAAAAAAAAGTCCCTCTGAACATGTTCTATATAGCTACTGGAATGTAATTTGTTTACTGTGCTGAACTAAATTTATTCCGTAGTTAATTGAATACACAAATTACTGTTCAGACTGGTTGCCTAGCTAATAGCATTTTAACCATAAGAATCTTCTCATGAGGGAGGAGGTAGTAGTCAAAATAGTAGCTCAAGCTGCTTTTGTGTACGTAACAACATTTCCCATATATAGAGTATGTCATTTCACATGTAATGCACTTAACAAGTATAGTTGACCGATTCAGATGAAAGTTATATGGCCGATTTTCATGCCCTTTCCCAGTGTACTTCTTCAATGAAAAAATGAAGGGTTTGACCCACACTACCTTGACGTAATGTCTTAGATTTTCATTGCTACTTTTAGTAACTTCTATAATATATTTATTGGCGAGTAAGACACTATCTAGGATGACGCAATTGAAAATTGGGGATGTTTGTTGGCGAGCGAGCGAAGCGAGTGGGACACTAGTATTATGGATGGACAATTGAAAATCAAGTATATGTGTATTCGAGATGTGTGTGGATTGTACGAATGTCTCATAAACGTACACACGGGATCTTTTTTTTTCTTCAAAAAATATAGCTGCTTGAGCTTGCCCCCAGTTTATTCCAGTACTACAGTGGTAAGTAAGTTTTATTTTAGGGTTAGACTCAAAGCTGTGCGAAAGTATGGACGTACGGATGTCATTTGTACTTTGACCCTCACATTTTTGTGTTTGCTAGGGTACCGTCCCATGCTCCACTAAATGGAATCTTTTGGTTATCAATCTTTACTGGTAATTTAACATCCAAACAAATTGGATATTTTACTGTGCGGGTGCAGCTATACTTACAAACTCACCCCAGAGTTCATTTTCTATTGGAATTAGTGGCGGATGTAATGTTATGCGTTTTGTCATAGTTACGCTCTACACAGCACTGTTGCTCTTACTTAAATATCCATTGTCCAATAGTCTAACCATGAAGGTAAGTCTTGAGTTGGTAAGTCCAGTGAACAAGTGTGTGTGAAAGTGTTGTGTGTTACTGCTTAGCTAAATGATTAACTAACAATTGCCTTTACACAGCTTTTTGGCTACTACAGCAGTTAGTATAGGGTTAGGTCTAAACCTGTCAGTAATTCCTCAGAATTTGTTGTTTGTTGTTGTTGTTTTTGTTTGTTTGTTAAGTCAAAAAATTGCAGCGAGTGGTTACTATGGCATTGAAATTTCTTTACCATATGTACTTAATTTAACAACTTAGCCTTACAGCATTCTACGTGACACTCGATTTGCTTCATCTCGAGAAAAATTAAAGGCTGCTTGCAAAATTAAAAGCAATGCAGCTGAGCCATTGGAAACTCGTGATATTGACTCAATGTGGGCCTCTGGAGCTTTAGGAGACTCAAGTGCAGAGGTATTGCACATACAGTATGGTTCTTGCTAACCTTGCATTTGGGATTGCGTGGAAGAGATGAACATTATAAACTAATGTATGGAGATTTTAGTATCCACACATCAGATGGCTTCAAATATGTAGAATTCAATGAGAGAGATACCAAAACACGTTCAGGTGAATCTAATTCATGCTGCCAATTCAAGCCCAAAATGTGGAGCACACCTAACAATCCTTCTCGGTGCCCTGTACGTATTTTTTTGAAACTTTTCTTCATAAGTGTCCTACTGAAATGTGCAAATCCGTATCACCCTTTTATCTGGCCATAAACTACAATCACTCTAATGATGACATTTGGTATAAAAAGCAGAGGATGGGAAAAGACAGAATTAACACAATAATGAAAAGGATGGCAGAAACAGCAGGATTGTCTGGGGAAAAAATTAATCATTCAGCTAGAAAATCAATGGTGACTTGTCTTACCAAGAATAATATACCAGAAACTCAAATAATCCAGCTAACTGGTCATAAAAATCTGCAAAGTTTGAATTATAAGAAGGCAACACTACAACAACAAAGAGACATGTCTCATGTTTTGAGCTCCTACAAGACGCCAATCCATCTTCAACTCCTAGTAAAGTATCGAGTGGTACTATGAACCAAGATTTAAGAGCTCAGTCCTTCTTTGTCAGTTCACAAAAATTGCTATCAATGAATGCATTCCATTTCTTTTCTTGTCTTATCTTGTAGTTTACAAGTAACTTACCTCCATGGCTGGTGGGAGTTGAAGAAAGACATCACATTGAACATATACTAGATAGAGGTGGTGACTTGGATCTGTTTCTTGAGAGGTGCTCATTCCTGCACTGACTGTAGAACTGACTGAGTCTGCATTTGGTGCTGAGTTTTTGAGCTTATCAACAGACACTTATAGACCACAACAGGAACTAGAATAAACCACGTACTACATAGCCATATGAAGCCAACAAACAACAAGGAAAGAAGGAGGGGCTCAGATGTTGTACACCGTAGATGGTTCCCACACATAGACAGGCACTGAGTTGCCAGAACCATGGGCATTGTTTGTAGTAAGTAAGCGAATGGACTTTATTAGCATTGTAGTTGTTGTCAAGTAGGTGTCATTGTTAGATGTTGTGCATCATGACCAGTAGGTGTGGCTTCAAGTTCAGTGTGCACCTGCATAGACCTTGTTCTCTTTGAGTCTCTCTAATCCTAGCCTAAGGGGAGAAAGCCAGTGCGCTGGGGAGATTTAATGAGGGAGAATCGATCAAGAGCCAGAGCCAATGCTTTAACCTCTCATACTATGGTTTAATTGTGTGATTCAAAATCAACTTCTCCAATAAGACCAAATAGGCTCATCTTTTTAATAAGAAGACAGCTTTAATAATAGCATGCTATCAATTTGGTTCACTCTCCCTCCCACAACCACTCTTTACCTCCATTGTGGTGGATGATGATCTTGATGGATCACATTAACGACTTTACGATACAGACAACCCACTACATCCAAGACCTTCACATTTTGCCTTTATACTGTTGAGTAGTACCGCTTAAGTGAGGAAGTTTCAATATAGTTTTTTGAAGGGTCAGAACTTAATAATTGTCCTCTCCGGAGGGGAGGTGTTTCTGGTCAACACCGAATAGGTGTTTTCTGACGGCACATATTGGTGGTCTGTTGAGTATGAGACTGCAGCAAGCACTACTATTCAGCAACACTACAAAGGTAAAATAAGCACTACTATTCAACACTACAAAGGTAAAATGTGAGGGTCTTGGAAGTCGTGGGTTGTTATAATCAGTGGCTAGAGACTGGTGGCAAAAGCCAGGGTTCCTGGGTTGACCACCCCCCCCCCCCCCCCCATTTTTTTCTCCCAAGTGTATCACTATCAGCCATACTTTAATTGGCTGGTTTATTATGGGTGCTCACTTGCAGGAGTTGAACTCTGAGCCAAGTTAAAGTGGCAATAGCAGCTTGTTTCATGCCAATACTTGGACTGGTTAGGCCAGAGCCTGATTGGTAGGCAGCAGTTGCTGTGCAGGTGATGCAACTTCTCAAGTAAATAGAGCAGAACTAACCCCTGAGGAAGAAGTGGTAGCATAAGGATCAGCGCATGTTATTGGACTAGCTCTGACTGATTCTGATAGATGGCATATAAGCATTCTGATTGTTCCCTAACATTTTATACGGAAATTTGAATTTTATTGTTATTGATTTTTTCTCTTTAATTTAGAAATTGCCATAATACCAACATTAGCACCACTCTCGTTAGCAATGGGGAAAAATTGCTCTGAGACAAAAATAATAAATAAATAAATAAAAATGAAGCAAAACACCACAACAAAAAGGCAACAAACATTGCACTCGTGTTTGTAGAATCCAGTGACTGAGTTGGTACCTATTCACAGCAACTACAGATTCCTGATGGGGTGAGTGAATTATTCAGAGATATGATGAAACACAGTATAAATGTATTGCATGACAAGAAGGAGGTCAGTAATTGCATCTATACTAACTTATCCTTCTCCCAGACTCTTTCTTCGATTAAGAATTCTCCAAGAAAGCATAAGATACCACAAGATCTTGATCACATGTATTCATTTAAGATTTAACAAGGTGATACTGGCCAAGACTGTGCAAGATGTATCAAGATCTTGACTGCATGGACTTTTTCAAGATTTTGCAAGATAACTCTAAGCCAAGAATATGCAAGACTTGTCAAGATCTTGAAGGTTCTTATGTTAAGAATTAAAAAGATTTTTCTTACACTGTAGATCTTGGAATCGACCAGAAAAACTTGCAAGATCTTGAATATTCTTGGCAAGATTTTTTACTAGGGTCATCAATAGTTTCAATGAGTACTCGATTAAGCATTCCTATAAAGCGGTTATTATTGAGATCTTTATCGAGTAGAGATGAGCAGTGTAACGTCAAGTGCTGTACTGTACTGTAGTGAAAACAGCATTGCATTCCTGAAAGGAGCACTGGACCTTTGGTAACATGTTGCTGCGTGCTGGGATGACCATCTTTATGTTTTTAACTTTTTTCCTAATACAATTACAACTCAACATTTCAACCTCTGAAAGTCTTCATCAGTTTGAACATAATGACATGCATATACCCAAAGGGCAAAACTGCATAAAATGAGAGAATATTGATTAAATTGGAGGGAGAAAGAATTAACAAATAACAATAATAATAATAAAGCTAACAGTAACAAAAAAATATTAATTAATTAAGTAAGTAATTAAAAATAAATAAAATAAACATTTCAAAGTAAGATTATGATGCTATTAAGAATGGATTCCAAACAAACCAACTGCATTTTAAATTCTTCATCTAAATTCAGAGCTTTTATATTAGTTATTATTTTTATTCCTTCTAATATTTTTCATTTAGTTATTTGGTTATTTTGTTGGCTAATATTTTAGAATTACTGCTGGCAGAACTCTCCTCACATCGCAAGCCTCTTCCATCAGGGATCATGTGACGACATAGCAGTCATGTGACAGGCCATTTTTGTATTCCCCAGCTTTTTTCAGCAATCGCTACATTTAATGGCTTTTGCTCCTACAGGTATGTCTCCTGATCTCAAAATCATTCCCTTATATTCCCTATAATTATCCCAGCTCCATTATGTATAGGCTTTGATTAGTGATTGATGGGTTACAACCATCCAGCTCTGCCCAAATGTACTGGTCTGTAGCTGTCTATAACTAGTATCTGATTCTGACTGTTATTATTATTCAATTGTTGTAATCTTGATTGTTTTGATTTGAGAAGTATTAGAATTTTGTGTCTTTTGTATTGAGAAGAAAATAAAGAAAGTTTGGATATTGGTTAGTGTTTGGTTTTAATTCTCTCCTAACTAACTGATGTGTGTATGTGTGTGTTTATGAGTATGGTGGCTGTGTGGTGCAGTAATTTTCATTTGTATTATGAAAAATCTAGTAAAATTATGAACTTTATTTTGAATTATGAACTTTTTTGTTGACTCGCGATTGATTTTAGCCTACACGTTAATGATGACATAATAAACCTGTGATGTCATTTGCACAAGTCATTGATACTAGAGCTACTAGACCCTTTCCTTCCTCCCCGCCCACCAATATAGGGAAGGAAAAGGGTTGCCAATGCCAGACTACTAGTTGGGTGCCCACACCACTTACTGTGAGGAAAGGCCTGTTCTCCTGAGAGTTCCTAACCCGGCTCCAGGAGCTTTGCTTGCACGGCTCACTGTGCCTGTCACAGTACACAGGCGTCCTGGCTCTGCCAGGTGCATATAGCCACTAGTGGTTGCAAGAGAATTTGCATGCGTGCACACTCATGTGTGTGTGTGAGAGAGAGTTTGGTGAACTGCCATTTGCTTATGTGTACTTGATATCCTATAATCAAATATGTTTTTCTCTCCACAGTCTTGGGAAGAAACTAACATGCAGAAAGGGAGCAGTGAGATGGTTTTGCCAAAGCCTTCAAAAGATGGCCAAATCAAGTCTTAAGAACTACCCAAATACTTTTTGTCACTTGCAGAACTGATTGTCATTCATCTTCATCTGATAAATTGATCCCTTCTTAATCTGTAATAATTATGTTTTGATTATAATAATATTCAGACAGCAGCTAATACAAGTTGTTAGCCTGTTCAAAATAAAAGTTTGCATATTTAGTGGATGCAATGAGTTTAGGCACTCTTAGATCAAAACTTTCATAGTACTGGTAATTGTGGAGGAAGTCCCTAGCAGGGAGGGAGAGGAGGAATAGAAAAGAAAGAAAGAAGAAGAGAGAAAGAATGATGAATACAAGGTGATACAATGCATCCAGCTAAAGAGGAGAAAGTTTGGATCTTTATGGTTACACCTAATAATCACATTGAGCTTAGGTGGCAAGTATACTACAAGTCACACACTTCCTGGACACCTTCTTGAGCCGGTTCTTGAGTCCCGGGATGAAGTACCGATGGGCTAGCAATGACAGAAGAGCTGCCAGTCCAGGATGTGCATAGTCTTTGTGAGCAGTGTGGACCATCAACCCAACGATGTGTGAGTCGAGTGTTAGAGGAATGACCACCTTGGGTGTGGTCAGAGAATGCTGCCTCAGGCGTCCAGTGGCCTTCAGTAGTCCATCCTGTTCATCCAGATGGATGATCATCCCCCCAAGCTTGTGAGAAGCTGGTAACGGTTTCTTCTTGGCAATGAGCTGGAACACCTCCGGAAATGTCTCTTCCTGAGCCTTTCTGAGCAGAAAGATGTGTGCAGCTGATAGTTCCTTGCATGACAGAGGTACATCAGTCCATTTCTTGTCTGGAGCCTTTCTGTGCCTGAAATTGTGGATCCATTTCCTGAGCCAGGCCACAGTCCTCTTGAGCCGATTGTAGCAGGAGTAGTCAGTCCACAACGTGAAGGGCACCACTGGCTCGACATCCGCAGCCAGAGTGACCGTTCTCACCCCTGGCAATTCTCGCGGCAAGGGTCCCACCACCAAGTGCGGCCATTCATCTTCAGGTCTCGCCAGCCAGGGTGGACCGTGCCACCATAGGTCCGAATTGAGCAGTTCCAGAGCTGAGACTCCTCTGCTGGCTTGATCCGCCGGATTGTAAGCTGAAGCCACATGTCTCCAAAAGCAATCCTGTAGTGCTTCTTGAATGTGAGCTACTCTGTTGGCCTCGAACTCCTTCAGAGTACAAGGTGGTCTCCTGATCCAATGAAGGACAATAGTCGAGTCCGTCCAAGCTTTGGCAGAGTCCAGAGGTAGTGAGAGCGTCTTGGCCACATAAACAAGTAGGTCAGCAAGTAGATAGGCAGCTTGTAGTTCCAACTGCCCGATAGTCCGCGTCTTCAGGGGACAGACTTTGGCCTTGGCGTAGACCAGGGAAACAGTAATCTTGTCATCCTCGTGTACCCTCCGGAGATAGACTGCTGCTCCATAGGCGGCCTTAGAGGCGTCTGAGAATCCTTGGAGAGAGCTGCTCATAATGGGAGAGTCAGAATCTGAATACTTCCTGTGTACCGGATGTGGTGTGATGAAAGACAGCTGACTGGTCCAGTCCCTCCAAACAGGGAAGATAGTAGCTGGCAGTTTGTCATCCCACTGGCACTGAGCGATCCAGAGTCGCTTCATCAAGATCTTGGCACGGATCACATAGGGAGAGAAGAACCCCAAAACATCAAAAACTTGTGCTGCCACTGATGCCACAGTCCTCATAGTAGTAGTGTCAGGTGCAGGTTCTGGAACGTTGGGGGTGGCCACATGCAGACTATCAGTAGCCACCTGCCAATGTAGACCTAGGGCCTTCTGGCTATGAGGTGCTGCTGGAAATTTCAGATAGTCCCATCTCCACAAGCTCCTCTGGTATTGTGTCTCGGAATGGTTTGGAGTTGGTCCTCCATTTCCTGAGGGACATCCCGGCCTCACTGAGCAGCTGGCAGGTAGTCTCTCTCAGGTGTACTGCTTATGTCACGTCTCTTGCACTGACTACCAAGTCATCCACGTAGAAGTTGTGGAGTAGACACTGTGCAGCTTCTGGATACACATGCTGATGCTGTCTAGCATGGTGTTGAAGGACAGAGGTAGCCACGAAGGGTGATGACTTGACACCGAATGTCAAGCGTCGCATCCGGCAGTCCACGATGTGCCCACTTCCGTCCCGCACCAGGAACCGGTGATAGTCTTGTTCTTCCTTGGCAAGATGTATTTGTCGAAACATTTTGCCAATGTCGGCTGACATTTCAACTGGATGGAACCGGAACTGAAGTAGCAGGTCTGACACATGTGGGTACAAGGATGGACCCGGTAGCAAGGCATCTTTGAAGGATGCTCCGGTAGTAGTGCTAGCTGAAGCGTCAAAAACCGGCCTCATCTTAGTAGTAGTTGAGGTGGGTTTTGATACACCATGTACAGGCATGTAGTAATGGGCACGGTCCAGCTCTTGTTTCGGTACTTTGTCCCAACTGGAGATATGTGCTCATCTCGTCCTGGAACGGCTGGGGAGCTGATTGTGCTTCTTGAGAGTCTTCTCTGAACTATAGAACCTGCTCAGAGCCATTCTCCTGCTGTTCCCGAGAGCAGGAGGGTCCTCAACCCTGGGGAGCCGTACTGAATAGGTCCCGTCCTGGTTCCGGTTGAGGCCTTGCTGCCGTTGCTGGATGGCTGATTTCTCAGCTGGCGTCCTGCGGTCAGCCTGAGGTACCTTCTCCAGTTCCCACAACTTGTTACAGGCCAAGTGAGTCTCATTGGGTACCAATTCTACCCTGAGAGCATCCACCTTGGCAACATCCTCCACTCATCCCATCCCAAGACGGTAGGTACTGCAGTCAATCCAGTGTGAGAGAAGACCCGGATCGGTTCAGGTAAGAGGAGCAATCCCATATCACAAGTAGAGATCAGCACGTCCAGCTGTCCTCTGAGATGTCCATCCGCTAGAGGTTCTCCCTTGATGATGCCATTATTCCGTACCACCTTGACGTCCACTGGAGGTGTAGAGTCAGGGATCCTGCTGGAGATGGCCATACTGAGCTGCAGGTCCAGATCCGAAAGCAGGATGGTAGAGATCTCAATGGAACAGTACTGCTTGATAGTAGTGTCAGAAACTACCCCGGACAGACTCATGTGGGTAGAGTGCCTCTTGACCTTGAGCAACGAAGCAATCCTTTCTGACACCAGGCTGGATCCAGAACAGGAATCCAGACCGGCTCTGACAACGACCCTCCTGTCGCCATGTCTCAGTGACAGGAGTGCTGTCAGAATAAATCCTCTCCTGAGTGGCAGGTCCTTCACTGCGCTCTCAGGAAGAGTCTGAGGTTCTGTTGTGTTGTCCATGGTAGCTGGAACGGTCATCAAGTCCGAAGTAGCTGCAACTGTGTTCTCATCCCTGTGAAGGAGTGTATGATGACGCCCCTTGCACTGGCGACAGGTATGCGCAGAGTTACATTGTCCCACAACATGACTGTGATGTAGGCAATTGCTGCAGCCCTTGGTCTGGTTGATGTAGCTCTGTCTCTGACCAACAGAGTACCCTGTGAACACGGAGCACCTCTGAAGGTGGTGGTACGTGTTCTTGCACAGAGGACAGTCAGTGAGACGCTGACTGGTACGGCTATCCCCATTGCTGGTCTTCTTCTGGGATTCCTTCTTCTGGACCTGAGACGACTTGCTCCCTGCAGACTGAGGTGCTTGGAATGGAAGGGTGTGGCTGAGAGGTTCGACGAATTTCACTAACTGATCTAGGTCAGGAATGTCTTCCTTGCCGGCCATATACTTGGTCCTCTCCTTAGAGAGCTCATCATTGAAGTTGAAGACTGCCAGTTGAACCATGACCTGAGAGAGTGTGTCTCCCTTGATGTCCTTCATTGCAGCTGCTAGATGCTTGGTCCGATCCAGAATCCTGAGCATGGACTCTTGATTGTAGGAGTAAGTCTCTTTCTGTATCATTTCCTTAACGTAAACCGGAAACACAACAGATGCTTGTCCATGTCTGATGCGCAAGGCTTCTCTAGCAGCTCGGAACCCATCTGGACCACGACCGTACTGTTCTACTTGAGTCTTGAGAGCTGGGTCCAGCATAGCTTCCCGGAGCAGACTGACTTTGTCAGCATCTGAAGTGATATCCGGTCTACCGTTGATCATGTCCATGAATCTCTGATCAAATCCATGAAAGTCTCGTATCTTTCCAGAGAAGGTCGGAGGCTTCAACTGAAGGATAGTAGCATGGGACCTGGCAGTCGTGACCGGTACAGCTGCAGCCTCTATCCTAGGAACAGCTGGGGCAGGGGACTTCAATAGGTGTGTCCTGACTTCTTCTAGTCCACCGACCGCTTTTTCAAGTAGTGACTGAAACACTGGGATTTTCCGAAGGGAACGCATCTGGGACACTACTTGGTCTAGTTCCTTTGAGATGGTCCTACCCTCTGTCAGATAGTCTGTAGTGGTGATAGCTGAGTTAACCAACCAGGTTTCCAGCGTAGTCATGATGCGCTCGTAGCTGGTGAGCACAGCCTGCTGCCGGAGAGTCCTACTTATTGTGTTGATGTAGGACTCATAGAGTGCCTCCTTGTCCACGTTAGCCTCTATTTCCTTTTCCAGGTCTGCATCAGAAGTACCTGCCGTTGTGAGGGCCTCGCAGTATGCAGCTGAAACTTGACGATGTTCCTTTGCCAGTTCCTCTTAGTCTGGCATGCGCAGCCCCTCCGCGGAAAAAATCGGGAGAGTCTGGTGACCCGTACGTACCAGTTTGGTGTATTTCCCCATGAATCGTGGGGAAACGTATAAAATGTGTACTTCATATGATAACGTGATCTAAAAATAGTTACAATTATATCCGTGGGCGGTGAGGAAAATAGTGCGGTAAGAAAAAACGCGCTGCACTTGAAGCGCGTGGTAGATCTGAGCTCTGCTGGTGATGTCTGAGAGTTGCAAGTTGGAGGGACTTATACAAGATGTGGCTACTTCTGTTGAGCTACCATTTGAGCTAAGCATGGAGCAGGTAGAAGGTATTGTACACTTTGCTAGAGGAAAGGGTGTATTTGTAAGTCTTCCAACTGGATCAGGAAAGAGCATGTGCTATATTCTTCTACCAAGAGTATTTGACAAGATAAGGGGTGTGGAGAATAAGTCGATAGTTCTGGTAATATCTCCGCTGGAACAGCCACTGCTACACTATCAACAAGAAGATTTATCATCAACAACTTAAGTATGGATGTGCCTTATATTATTTATGTGCCACTTGCCAAGAGCAATATAACATATTATGTGGGTGACAAGCCTAAAGGCGGTGTGGAGGTTGCATTTCAACCAATATGTGAGGCACTACTTAAGAACAAGAAGATGGACAGGGTCTTGATATTTTGCAGGAGTTATAGTGATGCTGTCAGTGTACATCAACATTTCAAACAATTATTGAAAGAGCACATTGTGGAACCACCGGGTCAGTGATGGATCTGGGGTGGGATGGGGTGGGGGGACAGTGGGGTTGCATCTGCATGCTCAGCTAATTCGTCATGTAAGGTACCCAGACTGTCCCAATCAGCACCAGCTAGTTCCTGCTGTTGACTTTTGCAGATGGTAATAGATTGAGTAGTCTAATAGCAATAGGTGTGGTCATCATTTTTTTTAAGAACCCCCCAGCCATTTTTTTGTATCTGTCACTGCAGGTTCCCCCGATTATGTGAAATATCGTGTGGTTGACATGCTCACACACTGCACCCATGCCTCTGTGAAAAAGAAAATTGTGGAACAGTTCAGTATTGAATCACCTCTGAGAGTTGTGATAGCTAGAATTGCATTTGGCATGGGAATGAATTGTCGTGACATACGCCAAATCATTCACTGGGGTATCCCCCAGGATGCAGAGTCATACGTGCAGGAGAGTGGACGTGCAGCACCATGCAAAAAATATGTTATACTTATGTGAAACCATGTATGTATAACAAAGTTATACTAGTAGTATACATACCCTATGTAATCTTGATGTTTACTTGTGGAGTATAACAGAAGTATACTCTACTTTAGACAGCTAAATGTTTTAACCTGGTGTGTATACTAAATGATGCTCAAGTTCAATGTTTTAACCTGGTGTGTATACTAAATGATGCTCAAGTCCAATGTTTTAACCTGGTGTGTATACTAAATGATGCTCAAGTCCAATATTTTCCCCTGACGTGTATAGCAACTAAATGATGCTGTTCACTATCACTTTGTTTTTATTAATTCATTAAGTACTGAGAGTGTTCCTGTTAGCTCTCTGCTAACTTTAAATAGCTTAATTATAATAATGTAAGATATTCCAATGCAAATACTAGTATCTTTTGAGATTACCATACACAAGAAGAGACTTAAAAAGCTTTATGAACCTGAACTTTAATTTAATGTTTTGTTGCTTACTATTTGCTTTACCAAGCAAAGTGTACAAACACAGTAGACTAAGTAACACCTGAGGTATACTAGGCATCTACTGGAGTTTACTGAAGTGGTAAGTTCACAGATAGTATATCACTACTATTTGGAGTTTATAAATGTAAAATGCAGGATGTAGCTATACACTGTCATGTATATGGCTATATATAATACATACATTTGTTTATTTATTTTCTTTCTCATTTATTTATTCTCATTCATTCATTCTCATTTAATCCTTCATTTAATTGCTTCACAGCTTATGCATGGCGCATTAAATAAATTAAACAAGCAATTTTTTCAAGTATATAAATCAAAACTCAGAATGTAGTTCGATACACAGATAATAAGCATTATAACAATAATAGTAATAATAATAATAATAATATAATAATGTCAATTAAAAGGCAATGGGTGAGTTGGCACAACTAAAAACGGCTAGTAGTACATGGTTCAGAGATATGCATCTGTCTAGTGCCATAAGAAGGGCAAGAATTGATGGGCCTGTATCTCCCTAGCACTCAACTTCATTAAAATTGACATACCTAGTAATTACTGTAACAATAATAAATAATTTGGTTGATCACATAAAAAAAGGACCTCCACACTGATAGCTAGCTATAGCTATTCCTTTTCTTTTTTTTTTACTTTTTTGAAATTTTCCCAATGAGTTAGCCAGAGGATAAACTTGTGACCCAGCTATGAAGTTTAACTGAACAGATTACTTCTCATCTATTTGAAGGTTTATTTTCAACTACACAGTAACTTCGTACCCCGAAAACCCTTTACCATTAGAGTAATAGAGTAAAATCCCTTTACCATAAGAGTATTAGTAGAGACTGGAAATGGTCGTGCTAATCATTGTCAAAGGTTGCATGCTGTAATGATTAGTTGGGGAAAAACCTTTTACCAATCCTGATATGCTACCCGCGGGGAAACGATCAGGGATGGTAAAGGGTTCGGCTCCGCCAGATTGTTATACCAATGTGTAATGGACTGGACACCGATTCAAAACTAAGAAATATAGAAATTATATCCTCACCAATATGGTAGGAACCAGTGACTTGCTTATCCTCCTTTCCAGTTTGTCCTCTCTTTTGGGAAGACTAGCAGTTGTTTAATCAAGATAGTTCAGATGCATCACCTTCATTGTCAGCAGCCTCTACAAAACTTGGCATTAGAACATAGTGACTCCAAACTAAATGTGTACCCGTACACTTTGACTTCAGTTACAACATCCTAATATTGTATATCAAAAACTGACAATCTAAAATAGCTACTTCCTGAATCCACCAATATTGTAGAGAGTGTTAATATTAATTACCTTGGCTAACACGTTTAAGCAATAAACAGCTTTCAATATTTTCCTCTTTACAATAATGATAGTAGAGTGTGTTTAGAACCAAAAATGAAAGGATTTTAATCAAGATTTTTGAAATTTCAGTAGTATTTTTCATTTCCATAATATGATAATAATTTTGTGGCAAATATAACCATGAAGATCATATTAATTAAAAATTAGGGGGAAAACTAGATTCAGGGGGGACAAATACAGCCTAGCAATGATATGCTCTAACATTGGCCCACCAATATTTTTAATTCTGAGCAATATTGCCATGCTGTTATCACTTTACTACAGTAGCATAGCACTCTTCGGTCTTACTTTGTTCACTGTTTGTAGCCCAGAGGTATGACTGATCTTTTTACACAAACATGGACATAAAATACATAATATTCAATGTGAATCAATGGACCACAACAAAAAGTAGATGACTGTGGGACGACATCCCAACTAAATTGGTGGGGCCTCCCACATTCCAGAAAGTATTAATTGAACATTATATGTCTATGTATGTGTGTTTGCATGGTGGTGCTTGTTTTGGATTCAGTTACATGTATTTTCGGTTATGGGACTTAGTTAATTTTTAAAGTCATGTCACCTGTGTGTGTATGTGTGTGTGTACATCTTGTCAACATGAGAAGATCTATTGGTCCCATGACTGTTGTTTATTGTTGTGTTGTCCTGGCTGTGCACATAAAACTTCGTGTTTTGTGTGTGCAGTCAGTCAGTTTCTCAGTTGCCATTCGTGCCGTCTGATCTCCTTTAGATGAAACTAGTTTAATCCTGAGTCCACCTTTCGAGGAAGGGATGTCAAGGGGGGAAGAATACTGATTCTGGTGGCAGCAGCTTAATTGCTGTCACAATTGTGTGAGACTGAACTGAGGAACTCATGAGCTTCATCGAGGGAGGCCCACAATGACTATGATGATGGTACCGTTGCATAGCTACAAAAATGTAGTCATGGCTGTGACATTATCTGACTGTCACCTAGACATCGTAGAACAAAATATTAGTAACCTTGTCAACCATTCACGATTAGCTATGTCAGCCATAATTTTTTTGTTGCTGAAACTGTATTGGTTGAGTATTGGAGGTGGGGGTGGGAGGATGGTTTCTGAAGTTTACTAGAGAAAGTTGGAGTCTATAAGCTATGCTGATTACATTTCGCATAATTCTAAATAGCCAAGAAGCTAATTCTTTTCTTTCTTTCTTTTTTCAATTTTATTAACTGATGCTATGTATTGTCATATTTTCTGTTATTGTCTGTACTGACTGATGATCATAAAAGACTGATGTGAGTTTGATCATTGGCTTAGCTCCAGACTCACTAGAAATCATTTTATTGGAACCAATAAGTAATATGCAAACATATATTTGACTACACATATTTTGTCTAGCTTATAAAAAATATTTATTTTTTCAATGCATTTTATTGGTAGTCTACGAAAAAATTTTGGATTAAATTGCGTGTGAGGCTGCAACTGCTACCAAGAGAGAGAGAGGCAAATAATAAACATAGTGACATCTGAACATAGTGTTGTTTGTTTTATGTGTAAGCTTTGTTGCTAGTCACAGAGTGAAGGCAATATTAAACTGTTATGACTGGGTTGTGGGCAGCATGTCCTGGAGTGTGATAATACAAGGAGTAACCATCTCTCTAAGCCACACCAGAGTCTCAGTGAGCAGCACCTATCAAACAAACTTAGAGAGTTAAAGCATAAACAGAGTTCCATGAATGGTATGATGGAGCTACAAAGAGTAAGACCCAAATGAGACCTAAACAACAACAGCAAAGAAATGCACAATGTGTAGAATATTATTATTTTATGTTGTAATCAATACACTGCAGTTGTGTTTACCATTTCTGTAAGCATTCTGAATAATTTGTAAAGGTATAATACCCAAAAATAATAATGTCAACCAAACAACTAGAATTGTCCAGCACCCCTAGCCTGGCCAAGAGAGAGAGATAACATTACATTTCAAATTTGTATGCTACCACATCACACCAACTGATATTTTATTACTCTTGTATGCATAAAAACACAATTTGTATCCTTTTACTCCGAAGTTTCACGTTTCAATTGATCAATATATAGCTTGTAGAGTTAGTTGATAGTTTGCTTTAGCTTATACAACAGCTGAGTTAGACTAGACTGGATTTGGACTTGGTAGGCAAATGTCACATCCTTATAATTAACCCTACATGGGATAAGCTCTTGATTGAGAGCTGGCAGTTGGGCCTCTTCTGAGTTCCACCACTTACCCTCTGTGTGAGCACCTGTGGCCTAGGAGGCAGGTTGGGATACACGCCCCCACACTAACGACTCCTCACATGACAGGGAACCACACAAGTGTATTCAAAGTAACTCATAGTTAAACTGAATGTTGTGATGTGAATAAAAATTTCCTTGTAATGAGTATACATGTATGTGTGTGTGTTATTTTAATAATGATAATGATTGTATTCAAAGTAACTCATAGTAAACAGTAAAAACTATATGACAACTGTTACTATAAATTAAAACATGGAAAAATTTAAAACCATATGGCTATAGTGAGTATCATAATAATATTAGCTACTCAGTTACACCCGCTGCATACATTGTAACCAACTTCGGCAATAATTCCGTAACAATGATATACTTTTTATTATTTTGAAAACATATAAACAGTAACCATGGAAACCATTATTAAAATTATAATAGCTAACTTATACAAAAAATTCCATAAAAACAAAGATATTAATTAGTGAATATAGTAGAAGTGAACAGTTTCTTAAGTTTGCTATTCTCATCATATCCTCCCATAACATGGACCTTGTCTGATGTCATGATACAGGTACAGTTATATACTGCATGTGGTAGTTGTCCAGCCTGGACCCAGGTATTAGTCTCAGGGACATAGCGCTGGATGGTGGACACTGGCTTCTTACTCTTCATGTCCCTACCACCGACTGCCAGTAGAGATCCTCCAATGTTGAGTGGACAGGAATGTGTACAGTTGAGTGAAGGTAGTTTGTTCCATATGTTGGAACTGTCAGATGAGGAGTGTGAAACAAGAGCCTCCAGAGATACACTATAGACATCAGGACTCATACGCCAACCTTCACACTGTCCCCCCATGAGGTACCAGGTGTCTCCTATTGTAGTAGACTTCATGTTCCCCAATGGTGTTGGTGTAGATGGTCCAGTGGACCACTGCATGTTGGATACATCAAGTACCTCAACACTAGCTTGTAAACGAACTCCATGGTTACCACCAGCCACCACCAGCCAATGTTTATATGAAGTAGCTGAAGGCCCCCAGCGAGGTGTAGACATAGGAGGGAAGGGGTGTGTCCACTGGTTGCTGTCAGGCTGCCACTCTCCTAGCTCACTGCTATCAGAGTTTTCTCTATTTCTTCCTCCCACCACAACTAGTATGTTGTTGATGGTAGTCATAGCAAACCACCTGGTACTGTATGGAGGTAGAGTGTGCCACTGGCAGGACTGTGTGTTGTAGGCCATCACTATGTACTTATCCTCATCTCTGTCAGTCACTCCTCCTCCAACATACACTGTATCATTTATCTCTACTGATTTGATGTATCCACTCATAGCCACTGGCATGTCAGGACCACGCCTCCAGTCTAGTTCTAGTGGGAATGTCTAAATAATAAACAAATGCATTATTTGTAGTAAATTTGTATAGTAATACTCATGTCTATATTGTTAGTATTTTTTAGTAAAGAATATTGTTTACGTCAATTGCACACTATGTTCATTAAATAAAAAATTATATTGTTGCCATGGTTACTGTTTACATGCTATTGACATTTTTTTATACATATTACAATATAAATAATTAAATACCTACATCTTCTACTCTAAGTGTTATGATGTTAAAATTATTCATCTACAGTTTGATGACTACATTTTTATTCATACAATATTATCATACATTATTTATATACATCCAATTATTTTAAATAAAATACTGTTTATGAATACACAATACTTACTAATGATTTCTTGCTGACAGATGCTGTGGTGATACGATCCAGTTCCTTTGTTAGTCGCTCCACTTCAGATTGGAGAAGTTGTTTCTCTCTTTGATGGCGAGATTCTAGATGAAGCTTTTCTTCTTTGTGATGAGATTCTAACTGAATTCTTTCAGCTGCTATCTGGCTCTTCAGTTGATTGTTCTCAGTCTTTTGTTGATTCTTCAGTTGATTGCATTCTGCCTGTACTTGCATGACACTTGTCTCCAATTGATGTTTCTCTTCAATGAGTTGTGTATTTGATGATTCAAGCAACTTTCTATCACTTTTTAGTTTGGTATTTTCTTCAGTCAATTCTTTATTTTCTGCTTCTAATCTATTTTCAGAAATCTAATAATACAACACAATACAAATATACAACATTTAAAACTGTAACAAACATTGGCAAAGCAAACAATATTTGAGCAATACCATTGTAGAGCTGAGAAGCTACTGTTTATGATAATCTTAAGTTATAGAACAACTACTTATAAACTAACATATAAAAAAATCTCTGCGTGAATGGTATATATTATACGATCATAACGACAAAGATCTATTTAAGATGTTGATGACACTAATGAATAGTTCAAGTTTCAATTATATGATTGCTTCTATAATCAACCATCACAGTAATAACTCACGTACAATTGGTGAACAGTTTGACCATATATTATGACAAAAAAATTAAGGTTAAAATTTGTATATATAAAGCTAAGCTGGGTTACTTGATACGAGTGTTGAAGTATGTACTCTATGACAACTTAACTTGGACTAAGTAAAGAATGTAGTTATTGTAATTAGTATTTGGTAGATTTAACAAATGATTGCAGTTCACATATCGACATTACCTCGAGTTCTTTTATTCTTCTATTCTTTTCTTTAGTTTCCTTCATGTGTAACACATTGGCTATGTTGAGAGATCTCCCCAGATTCCCTCCATGTATGTCCTCCATTGCATCCTGTACTGGTGTCAGTGTCTCCAGTAGTTGCTCAGCAGTAGGTCTTGTTTGAGGAGTATTGTGCAGGCAATTAGTCACCATCTCTACTGGAACAGGATGAGACTTCAATAACTGATCCTTCAACGTTTCCATGTACACCTCACGACGCTCTACTTCAGAGCGACCAATAAGTCGGCCAGGATTGTGTGGATCTGAAAACGTAGCCAACAGCAGTTCTCCTGGAAATATCTACACAATTATTAAAATAGAATTAATTCTCGTGTGATAGTCAATAAACATTATAACAATATATATATATATATATATATATCCAGAGTGATTATCAACAAACATCACAATAATTCACTATCAAGTTTATTCTCATTCTTAGTTCACAAACTATTGGGATAATGGTCCGAGCTACTAGCATAAAACATAGGGAGTACAACACAAAGGACCTGGTCTGACTCTCAGCTGTAAAAAGTGGCCGAGCAGCATTGGGTAATGGATTGCAGTAGCATTCAGTAGTGTATACTCAACTAATTGTATACAAATGAATGAGGAATAAAGCTGGTAAATGGTGAAGATGGTTACATTAATAGAGCACATGAATAAGATAACAGTGGGTAGTTAAAACAAGTGTGCTTAGAAAAATTAGGAATGTTGAATATGTATCAAAGTAATGAGCACATGCTAATATTGAATAACTAGATTAATAATATTAATTTGTTATAACACGGAACACTTACACACAGTACCAAGAAAATAATTAATTGAATTTTAACAGCTTTGCACTAATAGTGTATGTTGTATATTCACATTTTTTTTTTTTGTCTAAGGAGACAAATAGTAAAAACAAGTGTGCTTAGAAAAATTAGGAATGTTGAATACGTATCTAGGTAATGCGCACATGCTAAAGTTGAATAATTAGATTAATAATATTAGTGATCTTTTATTTGTTATAACACGGAACACTAACCCACTGTACCAAACAATAATAATTTGAATTTTGAACAGCTTTGCACAAATAGTGTATGTGGTATATTCAAGTTTGTTTTACCTGTGTGAGTATGTAGAGGGCAAGATGTCTGAATGAGAAGACATCTAGAGATGGGCCACATCTGTGGCTCTCGCTGAGAGCCTCTGGTGGCATGTAAACAGTGGTCCCCGGATTCCTTGAGAGTGTTTGGGCTAGTTGAGCCGGTTTTAAAGTTACCATACGAGAGTTTCCCATGTCAGTGATCTTAGCTGTCAGAGACGATGTGAGGAGGATGTTCCTTGCAGTCAGGTCTCTGTGGACAATGAGAGGTGCTCGACTATGCAAGTAAACTAAACCGCTGCCTGTGTCTGAAAGAATGGAGATCTTGACTGCAAGAGGAATATTAGGGGAACACTCCAGAAGGTCGTCCACACTCATTTCTAGTCTCTCCATCACCAGTAGAGGTAGCTCTGATCCCTCAAGGAAACACAGACCAAGGAACTGTGTTATGTTAGGATGTCGGAGACCTGCCATGAGTTGACATTCTCGTTGATATCTGTCTACAGTCTCTCGAACTCCTTCATTCCCAGGATCCAGTAATAGTTCGTGCATACGCTTAGCAGCACAGATAACCTTGCTATATTTTACCTGAAATACAAATATTTATCAGTTAAATAAATTAAAAAGGCTCTGGTCCAGTATTAAAAACAATAATTAATTGATAGCGTGTATAAACTACAATGATTTAAACTTCTATTGAGAAATTGATACCATCGACGCATGAGCTTCAAAACATTACACTGAGACCTAATCATACGTGTAGCCAAGGGGGTTCAGGAATATTGTTAGCTGTTCAATTAAGACAAAAACTGCAATGGAATTGTTTGCTATTCATGTATTAGTGAAATTAATTAAACCCAGGTTCAGGTTCAGGATTAAAGTAAAAAGGATTACATGTATTTGATAGTGTGTATAAACTACAATGATTTAAACTCATATTAAGAACTAGGTACATGAGCTTAAGAACATTACACTGAGATATAATCAACCCGTAGCCAAGGGAAGTTCGGTCGTACCCCCATCAGAAGTATATGATTTAGCCACACCTAAAATATAACTTCAGCAATATTGATAGCTATGGGATCAAGACCGAACCTGCAATGGAATTCTCTGCTATTTCCCTACATGTTCTGTATAATATGTACTGTGCACGGGGATGGCCTAGTATTAATTATATCAAATACTAATATTGTATCTAAAATCAAGGTCGATACCGATAACCGATAGATATATTCATTGAATTTTGAAAATTTAATTTTTACATAATTAGAAGTATAATGGTACTAGTGTAGAGTCTTCAGTGTCAGGAACAAAGTAGTGCCAAATTGGCGACCTCTTTTTAGAGATCGTAGTTTAGTTTCTTTGTCTTTAACCGTCTAAGAGAAAGCAGAACTCATCCGTTCAGTGTCCACACGGCGAGTATGATATTTATTCTATCATTTAATTATATCGTTACGGCAGGTAGTGTTGACGACCGATACCGATATCAAAAAAGTAGGCCAATAAACGGATAAAAGATAGACCGATAGATTATCAGTGCACCTGTAAAAGGATTACATGTATTTGATAGTGTGTATAAACAACAATGACTTAAACTCATATTAAGAACTTGGTACATGAGCTTCAGAACATTACACTGCGATATAATCAACCCATAACCAAGGGGGGTTTGGTTGTACCCCCATCAGAAGTAAATGATTTAGCCACATCCCACTTATAACTTCAGGAATATTGATAGCTGTTGGATCAAGACTGAACCTGAGATGGAATTCTCTGCTATTTCCCTACATGTTCTGTATACTGTGCATGTGGATGGCCTAGTCTGAGTCCAAGTGACCTAATAAATAATTGCTCCTAGTCTGGCATCGCTGACCCTTTCCTTCCCTAAATGGGTGGGCAGGAAGGAAGGAAAGGGTCTGGTAGCTCTAGTATCAATGTGCAAATGACATCACAGGTTTATTACGTCACCATTAACGCTTAGGCTAAACTCAAGTGAGAATAAAACATTACGTTACTAATAAGAAAGATTGTCAACAAAATTGTTCATAATCTTTCTTCATCTTTCACAATAGAAATGAGTAAAACAACAATAACAATAGTGGCTGGTTCACACTTGGGTAGGAGTTGGTCATATACCAGTGGAAAACTCCGGAAGCAAAGCACTCTTTCTGTAATCTGTCGAAAGGGCTACAAAAAATTACTTTAATATTCCCTTCAATACTTTCATCTGCTCAGTCTTCACCAGAAAACTGTAACTCTCTAAGTGCGCTCTTCATCTCACTTGATCTTCCATAGCTAACATAATGCTGAATAAAATGGGGCACATTAAATATGTGGTTGAAAAATGTACTTAATTAACAATTCTGCAATCTGATTGGAACACCACTTTTTGGTGCTGGCACAAGCCAAAGATACTAGAGCTACCAGACCCTTTCCTTCCTTCCCGCCCACCAATTTAGGGAAGGAAAAGGGTTGGCGACGCCAGACTATTCAGCTCCCTGGTCACAAAACTACACTTTCATAATTCAAGTGAGAAGCGGTTAGCTAGTAGTAATATATCAGCTTCGTGTAACAAGGCTTTTAATGACCACTACAATGAGGAACTGTTTACATGCAGTGCACCCTTAATAGGCCTTTCATGATATAAGTTATTCCATAAGTGCATTATGTTACACTTTATAAATAAAAGATGTAATATAGCTAGCTTTATTCAACAGTGGTATTGAAGTAGTAGACACAGAACAGATTGTTAGCTTTGGTGCAGTTATTATAGAATAACAAATGAAGGAAACAAAAGTGGGTGTGGCTTTTTCAAGCTTTTTCAAAAGTCTAACCAAACTTCTAGATACCGGGATAGTATCCCAAGCTTTGCTAAGTTAGAACAGTCCACTTACTTCTAACACTGAGCCATATGATCCTGTTCCAAGTGTTTTCCCTGTAGGTACCACCTGGTCTAAGAAATACTGCTGTAACTTAGAATCTCTTCTAAAGGATCTAGACCAGCCCTGTCTTCTAGCCATGGTTAATACTGGTGGGAAGAACGTCTGCGTCAGATCTCCTTAAACCCTAGTATCACCACCCTAGTCTCCCCGACCCCGTTTAGGAATAATAATGTCGAGTTCGGGGGAGGTAGAAATCAAATAAACTCCGCCCACTCATCTGCCACGCCCGCTGTTGTGTTACGATTTCCAGTTATTCGGTCCGTGCGTTGTTCTAAAGGCTCCTCGATCTTTCGTCCAGACACGCCTAAAATGGACTTCTAGACAATGAATTTACACCAGGGCTTGAATATCTCTGGAACTGAATAGGGCACAGGCCAGGCTGGGGAAGTAGCTCTATAAGTGGGTCTATTACCTGTCACAACTGAGATTATTTTGAGTTTATGAAGCCGAGGAATGACTAAATGGGGAAGAGTTATGATGAAACTGCAAATTGCAAAGCTACACAGGATTAGACCTGAAGCCAATAAAAGTAAGGTGATTAACAACATGAAATAGCTAGCTAGATGAAATGTTGGGTTATCCTAGCTATTAAGTAGACTCTAAAAATTTAAATGTTTAAATAATCGCTGCTGTAGCTGGTGTACGTACTCTCATTGTGTAAAGAACTGATGAGTTGAAAGTCTCAGCAATTTATAAGTTAAGTGGAGTGTTCAAAGTCTGTGGTTGTGGAACATGGTAATTACTGTATTGGAAAATTAATATTTCAAGGTACAGGGATTTTTTTTTACATAATGGGTACCTCTGATCCCAACATTGCCCTGATAAGAAAGGTTTGACTGTATTTGATACAGGTGTGAAGACTGAATGAATGAATTATTGAATGAATGAGTTATTGATTGTAGTCTCGTTATTTATTCTTGACCAAGTTCTGTTTCAACCTTATGCTTTATTGTGAACAACACATCTTTTTCCATAATGTTCTATGCTAAATATAACTTTGTTCAACATGGACCATTGTGATATTCTATTAATGTTGAAATTCATATATAGCTAATACATCTCCAGTTTTTTTTGTTTGTTTTTTGCTAGTGTGATACAAGAGTATCTTTATAGTTATATATCCGTAAACACAACATTCTAAGTTCATCAGCTGTATTTGTTGGTTTGGCAAGTATTATTAGAGAGAAAATGTCCAAGAGTCACTGATGGTGGTCCTTATTGGTAGCTGTTCGTTTGTATTCATGCACTGGCACTGGCATCAGTTAAGTACAACTCTATTCAAAGCACAAGAAATTCTTAGCCTGCGCACAACACAGACCATGGTAACCACTATCATGGGTACAACAATACATTGATAAGTGTGTGGCTGAGCTAATAAGCTACTGTGCAATTGGGTGGTGTTGTGTGTGACCTCAGACTGGATTCTTAGTTCTGTATTAACTAGTAGAGGAGCGATAGACTTCATTTAAATCTTCATAATTTCTACTATGAATCTGCTACATTATCATTCTGTGTACAGTTGGGTGAAGAGATGTGTACAGTTGGGTAAGGAGTCGTGTGCAGTTTGGATTTAATCATTTAGGTGATGAGCAATAGCTTCTGCTATCAAACTTTATTTTCACAAGTATTTCAATTACTGCTGTTAATTTTGAAACCACCGGAGATACAAATAAATGAGTAGCCATGTTTCACATCAAAATAGTTCTATAGCTTATCACTTTAATTTACCAGTGGTCCAAGCGGAATTTTGACGTAACAAAAACCAAGTGACTTATAAAAACAGAAGCAGCAGCAACAACAACAACAACAACAACAACAACAACTACAACAAAGAAATATAAGGAAAAACAAGTAATGACAAAAAAGAAAGGAAAAACTTATCATTCCTCAAACATGGAAGTTCTACTAGTGATTTGCATGAGATACTGCACTTTCAAAGTTTCAAAAGCTCATTTTCTAGGTTGATTGATCTTTATTTTATTGGGAGAGTGAGCTTTCTCCACAGTGGGTTGCGGCTTGTTCTGCCTAGCCTTCACTATTTCCTTGTCAATTGGGTCCACATGAACCTACTCACACAACATGAAACAAGCATTAATTTTAAAAAAAATTTTTAAATTCCAATGGGATACAAGTTAGCATATGGTGAAGCTATCAAACTTCTACTATCAGATATAATAATATATAATTATTTGAGTAGTTTCTAAATCCTGCAAATTTCCATAGTACCACACTCACACTATATTGAGAACTGAAGGATGTGCTACAACTGTCCTACAGTGATAAAACTAAACTAACGAGTATACAGAACATTGTCCACTCATCTTGCCCCAGTAAACCTTGAATCAAGGTGTCATTAACAATGAGAATGCAGGAGGAATATAGCGCATATGAGTGTGTTTAAAATCAAGCCTCTTTTTGATTTTTGTATTTCTTTCATGTACCTTTGGTGAGTGTGCTGTATTTGTGATAGAGTATTATGTCATAGTGCTTACTAAACAGCCACGCCAGTGCGTTCTTGTCCCGAACGTAAGGCAAAATAGGTGCCGCACATATAGAAATAGTGTCAACTAATGCTCACGCACAGTGCGCTCCAAGTAAGCCTTTCTCCCTGAATCGTCTAGTGCGCAATTAAGCACGGCTGGTTACTCAGTATCCGTAATAAAACTCGCCCTTGAATGTACCTAGCACTGCACTGGGAATTTCGCTTCCAGCGCTAGTGTTCCGCTATATGCTAGTCTAATCGAACTTGATAGGTTTTGTTATTATATCAAAATGAAGAATGAGATGATGACACTAACCCTAAGTAAATGAATAGAAAGTCCAGTAGTTACAATATGCAAAGAAGAGATGTTTGCAATGAAGTAAAGTTCCAGCTCAAGTAGCTAGGAGAGTTGAAGCAGAGTGACTTGATCCATGACTGCACCTAAAACAACTGAACTGGTTTGAACTGTGCCAGTCCACCATATACTATAGCTCAGTCCAATGGGGGCGTCTATTATAGAAACTATGACATCATAAATGACGAATGCTTTTGTAGCTGTGGTATTGATGTGTTTTGTAATAGTAGCACTTTTGAACATGAGGTTTTGGAAACACTGCTATGACCATTGAAATCCTCCAACATACACTTTATCATTTATCTCTACTAATTGGATGTATTCACTAATAGCCACTGGCATGTCAGGATGCCGTTTTTTTAGCTACTTGCTTGAAACTCTGTCCATTCCCTGTTTATTGTATTTATTTCAAGAACAAGAGAGGAGTAGCTTGTCTTTTCATGGCACCCTTCAGGTCTGTAAAGTTGTTTTGACATTTGAAATTTGGAATAGAAGTAGATTCGATAGAACTTATTTTCCAGCTGTAATTACCAACTGACTTCTGTAGTTGGTATTGTGATTGTGATAGCATTTATTTGTATTGTTCTGCAAATTTTATTGAATTACATTTACATTACATATGCTTTGTGCTCCCCAAGCAATAAATTTGATCACAACACCCACCCCCCTTCCTCGCCCTCCCCCACTTTCATCACCCATGTGAATAGCTAATAATCTTGTCCATCCATTAATAATTAGAGTGGAAATGTCCATGTCCAGTTCAGAAATTGCCATGAATCTCAGGTAAGTTGATGCTACTTCTGGTCTCTTAAGCAGATAAAAGCTTTTGTATCCATCACACTGCTCTATTAATTTTGTTTTTCTATCTCAGTTTTGGATTTCCTATCAGATTCACACAGTGATGCAAATTTCATGGACTTGTTTTTATGGAGGGGATCACTTCCAGTGGAGAAGAAAGGGGGGCTTCGTCAGCTGGAACCCCCCCCCCCCCCTATATTTTTGGAGCACACTATAACAAGGTGATTTCTCACATGAAAACTTTTGTTAAACCACAAATACATGCCCTTGAAGCCCTCCTGTAGTGAAACATCTTCCTACACTGCTGCTTATAGCAGAAGACAATAGTCTTTCTTGCATAAACTGACTTAACTGCTCTTTGCCTTCAGTGTGGAAACATTTAAAAAAAAAATTGTTTCAATCTCTTCTGGTGATATATCTTTAGTTGGTAACCTGAGATCCTTTAGTTTTGAATAAGCCAAAAGAAATCAACTGAGCATGAAAGTAATCTTCATCTTGGCAGTCCAGCTTTATTCGACTTTGGTAGATCAAGATCATCTGTTGTGCTCACACAATAAAGTGCTCTAGTTTCCAAAGTGATATGTAATAGTAATCATAGATTGTATGACAGTTAGACATTTCTACAACATGTGATCTTTCAACCACACCCACATGAATTAACTTGCATGGCAGACAATAGCATCCTCAGAAGCTCTTTTTCCAACTTCTTTTTCTCAAATACCTCCAGCATTCAAAAGTGAATAATATTGCCATTCCCCCCATCATTATGTTACACTTTGGGACAACTATATTAAGAAACATTGTGCTCTGCAGAGAAAATTTCACATTTATAATATCAAATATAACCTCATAACAAAAGCTTCAATTTGGTGCCAAATACATGAGAATAGCTTCATTCTACTAGGAGTAATACCTCGCTAAATTTATCATAATCGTTACAAAGCAACGAAAATACACTATTTTGTTTTAACACCTCATTATCATAATTACTGATAATTTACAATTTTGGCAGACAACATATTTGGAATCAGCAGGTCAAATAGATCTACAAAAAAATGTTTTCCAACTTTTACCCACAAATGCCTCCAGTATTTTTTTTTAATTTGCAATTCTTAAAATTTGGACCTGATTACCAGACATCAATCCTACAAACCCACAAAACAACACCAACTCCACACACAGATGCATCAGTAAACAAAGAATATTTGTCAAACAATACAGAAATAGTGTGTCAAAAGAGAATTATTGCAAATACAATTAATGATTATGTTTGAAGCACCAGACATGTTAGCTATCTGTCCACTCCAAAGTTTTTGAAGAAGTCATAGCTGTATGCTTGGTCAGTAATGCTGAATATTCTGCAAAGTTTGGTACAAAATGAGAGTAGAAATTTACAAAACCAAAAAATGATTAAAACTGAGACACTGATTGGACGAGCATAGATCTTGAGATACTTGATTCTTGCCTCTGGTACACTTAGAAGACCATTGCCAACCATAAATCCCCCAAAACTCAAACTTTTCAAAACACTAACAGCATTAATTGCCGTTTTTTAAGCTGCTTCTTTGAAACTCCGCCCATTCCCCGTATATTGTACTTCGAGAATGAGAGAAAATAATCTGTAGCTTATCTTTCCACAGCACACTTGGGGTCTTTTAAGTTGTTTTGACATTTGAAATTTTGAATTTGGCATATACGTCTATTCATCTTTTACCGATATGCGCATGCCTTCTACGTAATCGCTACGTAAAATCTTAGCGCAGGCGCACTCAAGGCAATTAATGCCGGGTGGCAAAAAAGCGGGTAACACTACTTATTGTTTTTCTCGGTGCAAGCTAAGGCGTTCTTGGAAGTGGTAGCTACTTTGGCCAGGAAATAAGTTTCGTGTCGTCCATCTAGAGGACGTACTAGGAGGGGACTGGCGGTACTGCTGTTTAGAACCAGGTGAAGCCGAAAACAGGAACTAAGCATTCCAGAAATGCCTGCCAAGAGAATGGACGCGCAGAGGAGAGGATACAGTGATTGTAGCACCTCTTCTGCGCTCTGGATTAGTAGCTAAGAGGTGAGTAATCAGTGATTTAGATTTTAGTTGACAAGTTATGTCTAAACTAGTAGTTTTAGAAAAGTTAGCTAGGTTGTAAACAAAACTTGGGAGACCTGGAGAAAATAATATAGTTCATAATGTAATATTGCTGCATCTAATTTTGCTAGGCTGCACACTGATGTGTGAAAAATTCATTCGTCTTGATTTCACCTCACTCTGACAGGCACTTTTCAGGCTCTTCTGGAATCCCCCTGATGTTGTCATTAGTCATTGTCACACATTTACATTATATTTTCTGTTATGAAGGTACATTATGAAAAATGAATAAATCTAGGCATGACGTTTAAATAAAAAAATCTGATATAGTAACTTTATAATAAAGAATAAATTATGTGTTCCAGAAGAATGACTGGTCAGCATTGGCATAGTGTAGGCTTGGTGTGGGAGGTAACATCCAGTTCTTTAGTCCAAGTTTACCAGTGGCATCTTACTAGATGACCTTGAGCATCACCAGGAGAGGGTCAGCAGGGCCTGCTACATTATCTTTGCTGGAAAAAATTTCTGGTATTAATAGTTTTAGCAATATCAACCAGTAATTTAAACTATTCTCGTTAGCTGTGTAAGGGAAAGTACCTACACTCAGGCAAGAAATTAATAGGGAAAGTACCGCTTGGACCGCATCATAATGACGAATTCAACACGGGTGAGGATTAAATGACGATCCGGTGACGACACAGTAGAAAATAATGACGACAAAATAAAATGGTGATAATGTATTAGAGTCTATGGGAGAAGTCTGGTTTGAAGTTTCTGAGGAATCTTGTGGTGCTGTGTCTGTATTAACCTATATTTTAAGTGACAAGAAATTTGTAACTACAGTTTTGTGAGATAAAATTGATCATATCATAGTGTTTCAAAAAGTTTGCTCTTTAAGCTGGAAGCACTGTACTTCTGGAGCCTATATCTCAATTTCAAATTTTGGCGTAAGGTCCATTTTCCCAGACCCGCTCACATAGCTAAGCTGGGTTGCTTTTGATATGAGTGTTGTAGTAAGTACTCTATGACAACTTAACTTGGACTAAGTAAATAATGTATTTATTGTAATTACTATTTGGTAGATTTAACAAATGATTGAAGTTCACATATTGACGTTACCTCGAGTTCTTTTATACTTTTATTCTTTTCTTTTGTTTCCTTCATGTGTAAAACATTGACTATGTTGAGAGTCCTCCACAGATTCCCTCCATGTATGTTCTCCATTGCATCCTGTACTGGTGTTAGTGTCTCCAGTAGTTGTTCAGCAGTAGGTCTTGTTTGAGGAGTATTGTGCAGGCAATTAGTCACCATCTCTACTAGAATAGGATGAGACTTCAATAACTGATCTTCAAGTTTTCCATGTACACCTCACGACGCACTACTTCAGAGTGACCAATAAGTCGGCCAGGATTGTGTGGATCTGAATGTGTATGCTGTAGTAGCTCTCCTGGAAATATCTAAAATTGAATTGATTCTCGTGTGATAGTCAATAAACATTATAACAATATATATATCCAGAGTAATGATCAACAAACATCTCAATAATTCACTATCAAGATTATTCTCATGCTTAGTTCACAAACTATTGGGATAATGGGACAACTGTCCGAGCTACGAGCATACAACATAGGGTAGAGAGTACAACACGAAGGACATGCTCTGACCATTAATAGAATCGCTCTCAGCAGTAAAAGTGGCTGGGCAGCATTGGGTAATGGACTGTAGTATCCTTTAGTAGTGTATAATCAACTAATTGTATACAAATGAATGAGGAATAAAGCTGGTAAATGGTGAAGATGGTTACATTAATAGAACACGTGAATCAGAAAACAGTGGGTATGGGGAGGAAGAGTTTAACCCTCTCACTGGCAGATAAAATTCAGCATTATGTCATCCTTCAGCCTATCGGGGCTCGTGCCAGTGAATGGATTAATTAAGCTAAGGAGACAAATAGTAAAAACAAGTGTGCTTAGAAAAATTAGGAATGTTGAATACGTATCTAGGTAATGCGCACATGCTAAAGTTGAATAATTAGATTAATAATATTAGTGATCTTTTACTTGTTATAACACGGAACACTAACCCACTGTACCAAACAATAATAATTTGAATTTTGAACAGCTTTGCACAAATAGTGTATGTGGTATATTCAAGTTTGTTTTACCTGTGTGAGTATGTAGAGGGCAAGATGTCTGAATGAGAAGACATCTAGAGATGGGCCATATCTGTGGCTCTCGCTGAGAGCCTCTGGTGGCATGTAAACAGTGGTCCCCGGATTCCTTGAGAGTGTTTGGGCTAGTTGAGCCGGTTTTAAAGTTACCATACGAGAGTTTCCCATGTCAGTGATCTTAGCTGTCAGAGACGATGTGAGGAGGATGTTCCTCGCAGTCAGGTCTCTGTGGACTATGGGAGGTGCTCGACTATGCAAGTAAACTAAACCGCTGCCTGTGTCTGTAAGAATGGAGATCTTGACTGCAAGAGGAATATTCGGGGAACACTCCAGAAGGTCGTCCACACTCATTTCTAGTCTCTCCATCACACGTCGCGTAGAGGTAGCTCTGATCCCTCTAGGAAACACAGACCAAGGAACTGTGTTATGTTAGGATGTCGGAGACCTGCCATGAGTTGACATTCTCGTTGATATCTGTCTACAGTCTCTCGAACTCATTCATTCCCAGGATCCAGTAATAGCTTGTGCATATGCTTGGCAGCACAGATAATCTTGCTATATTTTACCTGAAATACCAATATGTATCAGTAAATAAATTACAAAGGCTCTTGTCCAGTATTAAAAACAAGAATTAATTGATAGCGTGTATAAACTACAATGATTTAAACTTCTATTGAGAACTTGATACCATTGACGCATGAGCTTCCAAACATTACACTGAGACCTAATCAGTGTTGTGGTAATTGCAATTGGTAATTGTAATTAGCTGTAATCATTACACCATCTGCAGTAATTGTAATTGTAATTGTAATTGCATACCTGTAATTGGCAAGTAGTTGGGGTCAAAGACCACTTTGGTAAAGGGTCAGTTCTAAAGCACATGGCTGAATTAAAACAAAATTACAAACTTTGTGGGCCCTATTACATGGCCACTTATCCTGAGGAGGCGATGTGATGTAATTGTATGTAATTGCTAACAGATTTGTTGTAATTAGTTCTTAAAGGTGTAATTGGTAATTGAAATTGTAATTGAGAAGCAAAAATTTAAAGTAACTGTAATTGTAATTGATTACTTTACTCCTGTAATTGCCACAACCCTGGACCTAATCATACCTGTAGCCAATGGGGGTTCAGGAATATTGATAGCTGTTCAATTAAGACTAAAACTGCAATGGAATTGTTTTTTATTCTTGTATTAGTGAAATTAATTAAACCAGGTGCAGGTTAGGTAATAAAGTAAAAAGGATTACATGTATTTGATAGTGTGTATAAACAACAATGATTAAAACTCATATTAAGAACTTGGTACATGAGCTTCAGAATATTACACTGAGATATAATCAACCCATAGCCAAGGGGGGTTCGGTCGTACTCCCATTAGAATTAAATGATTTAGCCACATCCCACATATAACTTCAGGAATATTGATAGCTGTTGGGTCAAGACCAAACCTGCAATGGAATTCTCTGTTACTTCTCAACATGTTCTGTATACTGTGCATGTGGATGGCCTAGTCTGAGTCCAAGTGACCTTATAATTATTCAGCTCTTACTCTGGCATCGCTGACACATTCCTTCCGTAAATGGGTGGGCAGGAAGGAAGAAGAGGGTCTGGTAGCTCTAGTATCAATGACATGTGCAAATGACATCACAGGTTTATCACGTCACCATTAACGCTTAGGCTAAACTCAAGCAGGAATAAAACATTTCGTTGCTATCAAGAAAGATTGTCAACACAAATGGTCATAATCTTTCTTCATCTTTCACAATAGAAATGAGTAGAACAACAATAGCTATAGTGGCTGGTTCACACTTGGGTAGGAGTTGGTCATATACAAGTGGAAAACTCCGCGAACAAGCACTCTTTCCATATTCTGTCGAGAAGGCAACAAAAAAAGTATTTTAAAATTCCCTTCAATACTTTCATCTGCTCAGGCTTCACCAGGAAACTGTAACTCTCTAAATGCGCTCTTCATCTCACTTTGATCTTCCATAGCTAACATAATGCTGTATAAAATGGGGCACATTAAATATGTGGTTAAGGAATGTACTTAATTAACAATTCTGCAATCTGATTGGAGCACCACTTTTTGGTGCTGGCACAAGCCAAAGATACTAGAGCTACCAGGCCCTTTCCTTCCTTCCCGCCCACCAATTATTTAGGGACGGAAAAGGGTTGGCGACGCCAGAATATTCAGCTTCCTGGTCACAAAACTACACTTTCATAATATAACAGCACGAATAAAGCTATATAAGTTACATCTTTTCTTTATAAAGTGTAACATAATGCACTTATTAAATAACTTATAATATGAAAGGCCTATTAAGGATGCACTGCTTGTATACAGCTCTTCATCATAGTTGGTTATTGAAAGCCTTGTTACGAGGCTGATATACACTACCAGTAACCGCTTCTCACTTGATATCAACAGTGTTCAATGAACCTATAGTATTGAAGTAGTAGACACAGAACAGATTATTAGCTTTGGTGCAATTATTATAGAATAATAAATGAAGGAAACAAAAGTGGGTGTGGCTTTTTCAAACTTTTCAAAAGTCTAACCAAACTTCTAGCTACGGGATATAGTATCCCAAGCTTTGCTAAGTTAGAACAGTCCACTTACTTCTAACACTGAGCCATATGAACCTGTTCCAAGTGTCTTCCCTGTAGGTACCACCTGGTCTAAGAAATACTGCTGTAACTTAGAATCTCTTCTAAAGGATCTAGACCAGCCCTGTCTTCTAGCCATGATACTGGTGTGAAGCACGTCTGCGTCAGATCTCTTCAAACCCTAGTCTCACCACTAGTCTCACCACACCCCGGTCAGGAATAATAATGTCAAGTTCGGGGGAGGTAAAAATCAAATAAACTCCGCCCACTCATCTGCCACGCCTGCTGTTGTGTTACGATTTCCAGTTCTTCGGTCTGTGCTCTCGTTGTTTTTAATGGCTCCTTGATCTTTCCTCCGACACGCCTAAAATGGACTTCTAGACAATGAATTTACACCTGGGCTTGATTATCTTAGGGCTTGAATATCTCTGGTACTATGAATAGGGCACAGGCCAGGCTGGGGATGTAGCTCTATAAGTGGGTATATTACCTGTCACAACTGAGATTCTTTTGAGTTTGTGCAGCCGAGGAATGACTAAATGGGGAAGAGTTATGATGAAACAGCAAATTGCAAAGCTACACAGGATTAAACCTGAAGCCAATAAAAGTAAGGTGATTATAGCAACATAAAATAGCTTGCTAGATGAAATGTTGGATTATCCTAGCTAAGTAGACTCTAAAATTTAAATGTCTAAATAATTGCTGCTGTAGCTGGTGTACGTACTCTCATTGTATTAAGAACTGATGAGTTGAAAGTCTCAGTAATTTAATTAGTTAGTGGAGTGTTCAAAATCAATGTTTGTGGATACTAGTCTGGCGTCGCCGACCCTTTTCCTTCTATTATTATTATACGTGGGCGAAGGAAAAGGGTCAGGTGAAGCTAACGTATACTACTTGTGCAACCGCACACGCATAACAGTATGACGTCAGTACACAATAATTTGCACGCAAGTATTATAAACGCTGATTTCACTAACCGTTCCATCCGTATCATCAAGAAGAATGCGTGCCACGCAGACTTTTCCCTAAATGCACGTGACTATTTCAAGTAATCTGATTGGCACGCAGCTATAGCTGCGTGTGCGGTTGCACAAGTAGTCTACGTTAGCTACACCAGACTCTTTTTCTTCGCCCAATAATAGAAGGAAAAGGGTCGGCGACGCCAAACTATGTGGATACATGGTAATTACTGTATTGAAAAATTAATATTTCAAGATACGGGGATTTTTTTACATAATGGGTACCCCTGATCCCAACATTGCCCTGATAAGAAATGTTTGACTGTATTTGATACAGGTGTGAAGACTGAATGAATGAATTATTAAATGAACGAGTTATTGATTGTAGTCTCGTTATTTATTCTTGCAGGAATAGATATCCTACCAAGTTCTGTTTCAAGCCCTTTTGCTTTTTTGTGAACAACACATCTTTTTCCATAATGTTCTATGCTAAATATAACTTTGTTCAACAAGGACCATTGTGATATTCTATTAATGTTTGAAATTCATATAATAATGCATCTTCAGTTGTGTGTTGTTGTTTTTGTTGTTGTTTTTTTGCTAGTGTGAAACAAGAGTATCTATATCCATAAACACAACTTTCTAAGTTCATCAGCTGCATTTGGTGGCTATTCAAAGCACAGGAAATTCTTAGCCTGCGCACAACACATACCATGGTGACTACTATCATGGGTACAACAATACATTGATAAGTGTGTGACTAAGCTAAGCTATACTGTGCAATTGGGTGGTGTTGTCTGTGACCTCAGACTTGATTCTTAGTTCCGTATTAAACTAAAGAAGGATAGATTCCATTTAAATCTCCATAGATTCTACCATGAATCTGCTACATTATCATTGTGTGTGCAGTAGGGCAAACAGATGTGTACAGTTGGGTAAAGAGTCACGTGCAGTTTGGTAATTTAATCATTTAGGTGATGAGCAATAGCTACTGCTACCAAACTTTATTTTCACAAGTATTTCAATTACTGCTGTTAATTTTGAAACCACCAGAGATACAAAAAAATGAGTAGCCATGTTTCACATCAAAATAGTTCTATAGCTTATCACTTTAATTTTACCAGTGGTCCAAGCGGATTGACGTAACAAAAACCAAAGTGACTTATAAAAAAAGAAGCAGCAGCAACAACAACAACAACCACAACAACAACAACAACAAAGAAATAGGGAAAAACAAGTAGGAAGTTCTACTAGTGATTTGCATGAGATACTGCACTTTCAAAGTTTCAAAAGCTCATTTTCTAGGTTGATTGATCTTTATTTTATTGGGAGAGTGAGCTTTCTCCACAGTGGGTTACGGCTAGTTCTGCCTAGCCTTCACCATTTCCTTGTCAATTGGGTCCACATGAACCTACTCACACAACATGAAACAAGCATAAATTTAAAAAAAATAATTCCAATGGGATAAAAGTTAGCTTATGGTGAAGCTATCAAACTTCAACTATCAGATATAATAGAACAAAGCGTGACTGAATACGTCAATTTGATTGGTCCGTTGCTTGAATCTAATTCACTTAGAATCACGACCAGCAGCAGTTAGAAAACACTTACAAGGTTGACAAGAAATATAGTTTAGAAAATACTTCAGGTTTTTTTTTTACCCCTCTTTGTGAAGCTCTGACAAATTCTGACGCTACAGCTTGGCACCTTATTTGAGTAGTTTCTAACGAGTGTACAGAATATTGTCCACTAATCTTGTCCCAGTAAACCTTGAATCAAGGTGTCATTAACAATGAGAATGCAGGATGAATATAGCGCATAAATGAGTGTTTAAAATCAAGCCTCTTCTTAATTTTTGTAATTCTTTCATGAACCTTTGGTGAGTGTGCTGTATTTGTGATATAATATTATGTCATAGTGCTTATTAAACAGCCACGCCAGTATGCGTTCTTGTCCCGAACGTAAGGCAAAATAGGTGCCTCACATAAATAGTGTTAACTAATACTCATGCACAGTGCGCTCCAAGTAAGCCTTTCTCCCGGAATCGTCTAGTGCGCAATTAAGCGCGACTGGTTACTCGTATCCGCAATAAAACTCGCCCTTGAATGTACTGAGCACTGCTCTGGGAATTTCGCCTCCGGCGCCTAGAGTTTGAAGTCAGACAACACCCCAGACAATCGAACTTGATAGGTTTTGTTGTTATATCGAAATGAAAAATGAGATGATGACACTTACCCTAAGTAAATGAATAGAAAGTCGAGTAGTTAAGAGATGCGTTGCAATGAAGTAAGGTTCCAGCTCAAGTGGCTAGGAGAGTTGAAGCAGAGTGACTTGATCCATGACTGCAGCTACAACAATTGAACTGGACTGAGCTGTGTCAGTCCACTATATACTATAGCTCAGTCCAAGGGGGGTGTCTATTATAAAAACCAATATGACATCATAAATGACGAATGCTTTTGCAAATTTACTGTACCCTTTACTTAAACCAGCAGCTGTACGTTAATTCTACAACTCTCAGTATATACATACACTATAAACTTGGACCAGCTGATCCTTACCACACCTAACATGCAGTATTGGGTTGCCAGGTAAAGGGGAGAACCTGGAACTGGGGAGAACCTGGAACTTGGGAGTCCCATAAGGGCAGTTTGAGTGTATACATTATGCCCCATCTAAATTATCATGATAGCCTCTCTCCAGTATGCCATGACAACCACATCGCCAATCACAATACTGGACCACATAGAGGGTGTGACCAAATACAACCCTAACATCCTTATTTGGAATGCGTGCCTATAGACTACTAAAGAGAAGAGAAAAGTTATGCAGATACTACATTTAAAACACATCAATGCCATAGCTACAGCAGCTGGATTGCTCCCACCCTGTTCACCCCAATAAAAATGTCTACACTCTACTAAGCAGCCTACTAAGCAATAGCAAATCAGTTCCATCTAAATGAAAATCCTTAGATACATGTAGCTATTCTTCAAAGTATGTATAACTGTAGTTATAAATAAGTTATTACAATTCCAATATTAAAATGAAAGTGCAAATTTGTTCTCAGATACGGATATTTCTGAGTTACAGGCAATGCCCAATCCCTAGTATAGCTGCCCGTATTAGGAGAGTTTGAGTGTGAATCAGTGTTACATTATTTTTTTTGGATTGATGATGTGGCAAAGATCAGAACATTCATTAGCCTAATGTTTGGCTTCATGTATAGTGCTGCAATTGAAAAAAAGTCATCTTTGATGACCATTACCAAATCTGGGATAACAAGGGGGGGGCATGAAAAATAGTGTGTCTTAACAAGTCTTAAATCGATTATATTTCAGAAGGCTCAGTCTCACATATCAACGTGTTTGGCCAGTTTTCCTACTCGAACAGCTAATTATTTGTCGCTTAATTGGAATAATTTAACTTTACATACCGTCCGCCACGCCTATGGGCGTGGCCATCGATGGTATAAGACCGCTCGTGCGCATGCTCTCGTCGGCCTTTATCTTAGCTCGAACAACGTGGACATCGTCTCTTGCTTGGAGAAGCTATGACTGCTGAAAACAATGAAGTTGTTTCAGTTCTCAGGGAGCTATCGTCAAAATTCGACTCCCTGAGGCAAGACGTTGACCGCCTGAAAGAGCGGTCGGTAGTGGATGACACGGAGAGGCGCCACAGGTCGAGGTCGCCCTCCACGCGTTCCCTGTCTCGGAGCAGGCAGGAGAAAAGGGACCCCAGCCCCTCCAGATCTCGGAGCAGGTCAGGAAGGAGGGAGCGGCAGCGCCCCCGCCGGAGGCGGGAGAGCGCTGACTGCGAGAACTGGGGCCGTAGGATGGAGCGCCTGTCAGAGGAGGAAGATCGCCTTGGGCCTATCCCTACCTTCCTGGACTCAGATGAAGAGTCAGACCTGGTGGAGGTCTCTGAGGCCACTGCGGAGCTCCTTACCGAGCGGTGCACCCTGGGCCTGAAGACCGACGCTCGCTTGAAGGCGAGGAGGCGTTACCCGCTTCCAAGGGTGCCGGCCACGAAGACCCCGCAGCTAGATGGCTTCATCAAGAGTGAAGTACCGATGGCCACCAGGAACGCTGACAAGGAATTTGCCAGGCTCCAATCCCTGGTGCTTGACTCCCTGGCGCCCCTTACCCACCTGCTGGAAGCAGAACAAAGGGGAGGACCCCCAACATGGGAGGAGGCCAAGAAGGCTGTCGTTGCCGCCACAGAGTTGGTGAGCAATGCCAGCGCCAAGATTACCCACCTCAGGAGGGAAAAGGTCACAACAGACCTAAACAAGGCGCTGCTTCCAGTGGCCAAGGAGGCAACCAATTTCCAGTCTGCCCCACCCTCATTGTTTGGCACGGAGTTTGCCAAGAAGGCCAAGGACCACGTCGACCAGGTCAAGGCAATGAGGGCGTCTCTCCCCACCAAGCCAGACACCAGGTCACCTTTTCGTGGGGGCCCCCCCAGGAGGGGGGGAGGAGGCAAGTTCAGAGGCAGCAACAACAGGCAAGGCGGATCATACCAACAGTTCCAGAGGGGAGGAGCTCGGAGCAGCTACAGGCCCTTCCACAAGGGGTACCGGAAGCCAGAACTTCCCAAGAACTAATGCACCAATCTCATGCCATTCCACCACCATTAGTTTTGACAAACATTATAAGTCAACTGAAGGGCTGGGGCGTGGTCCACTTAAAAGCTCCAAAGGCGGTGGCCGGAAGGCTCCAATACCACCTAGCAAATTGGGAAAGGGTCACCAAGGACAGGTGGGTCCTAGATACGGTAAAGGGTTACCTAATAGAATTCGCAAACGACCCTTACCAGAGGACGAGACCGCACCCACCACAATACGGGGCGGAGCTCATGGCGCAAATGAGGGTGGAGCTGACAGAGCTACTACAAAAAGGGGCGGTCGCGCAGATGGAACAGGCCAAGGGAGGCTTTTACTCAACCCTGTTCCTAGTGCCGAAAGAAGACGGCAGACAACGCCCCGTAATAAACCTCAAAGCGCTAAATCAGTACGTTCAGACGTACCACTTCAAGATGGAAGGCTTGCAGATGCTAAAGGACCTGTTAAAGCCCGGAGATTGGCTGGCAAAGGTGGATCTAAAGGATGCCTATTTCGCGATCCCTATAAATCCAAGCCACAGGAAGTATCTACGGTTTGTTGTGGACAACCAGACCTACCAGTTCAACTGTCTCCCCTTTGGCCTGGCAGCAGCACCATGGGTCTTCACCAAGACCCTCAAGCCAGTAGCGGCTACGCTGCGCCAGATGGGGGTTCGTCTGGTCTGCTACATAGACGACATACTCCTGCTGGCGGAGACCCAGACAGTGGCGGAGGAGCAGGTAAAGGGGCTGCAATACCTGTTGGAATGTCTCGGCATTATTGTGCACCCAGACAAATCAATCATGACCCCGGGGCAAGTGATGGAGTTCCTGGGAATAACAGTAGACTCCACAAAGATGGAACTGAGGTTGCCTGCCAAAAAATTAAAAGACATCCGGGCGGAGGCCCGAAAACTGGCCCAGCAGAGGGTAATACCTGTGAGAGCTCTGTCCCGATTAGTTGGGAAGATGAATGCAGCCAGCCATACCATACCACCTGCCCCGCTATTCTTCAGGAACCTACAGATGGCCATGACAGAGGCCCTGAATGCCAGCAATCAGAATTACGAAGGAGAAGTTACGCTGTCTCAGGATTGCCCGGACGAGCTAAGGTGGTGGGACTATCACCTGAGCCAGTGGAACGGGAAGAGCATGCTGCGGAAGGCAGTGGACTTAGTGATAGAATCAGATGCGTCACTGATAGGGTGGGGAGCAGTTTGCAACCACCAACAGACTGGCGGGCCATGGTCAAGGGAGGAGCAGAACCTGTACATAAATTGCCTGGAGTTGCTGGCAGCAACATTGGCATTAAAGTCATTCACAAAGGGACAGACGGGTCTGTCAGTACTCTTGAAGATGGACAATACCACGGCAGTGGCTTATGTCAACAACCAGGGAGGTACAGTCTCCAGGGAGCTGGTGAGACTGTCCAAGGAGCTGTGGACATGGTGTCTGCAGAGGAATGTCACTATCAAGGCACAACACCTCCCAGGTCGTTTGAACCAAGTGGCCGACTCGGAGTCTCGAACCATGCTAGACCGGTCGGACTGGAAACTAGACTCACGAGTCTTTCAACAAATCCATCAAATCTGGGGCCCAAAGGAGGTGGATTTGTTTGCCTCCAGACTGACAACACAGTGCCCAGTCTTTTTCAGTTGGCGGCCAGATCCATATGCAGCAGCAACAGATGCCTTCCTCCAAGTCTGGACGGGGCTCAAGGCATATGCAAATCCGCCATGGAATTTGGTGGGACGAGTGGCAGCACAGGCTCAGGCTCAGCAAGCCTCGCTGGTGCTAGTAGCACCAGTGTGGAGGACCCAGCCCTGGTACCCAATTCTACTGGAGATGCTGGTAGATGCCCCACACCTGATTCCCCCACAGAGACAAGCAACAAGTCGCTCACAGATGAGAACCCATCAGCTAGCCGCTTGGCCCATATCCGGGAAAAATGCAGAGATCACAAGCTTTCGGAGAAAGCTAGCTCGCTCATCCTTGGCTCGTGGAGGGAAAAAACAAATAAATCCTACAACTCCCTCTTTGGGAGATGGCATAGCTGGTGTAGTAGACGGGGTACCGATCCATTTTCAGGCCCTGTAACAGACGTTGCCAATTTCCTGGCGGAGCTATTTACTGAAGGATATAAATATAACTCACTCAATGCCTACCGGTCAGCCATCTCATCGGCGCATGAGAAGGTGGAAGGGTACGAGGTAGGACATCACCCACTAATCACCAGGCTAATTAAGGGGGTATTTAACACTAGAGCACCCTTACCTAAATACACTAGTACATGGAATGTGCAGACAGTGCTGGATCATATTACAAGCAGGGGTGCTAACAATGGCTTAAGTTTGAAAGAGCTCACACTTAAAACAGTTATGCTCCTATCCCTTACCAGACCATCAAGATCGGCTGATCTAGCCCAGCTTGAAGTGGGGGCTATGCACCATCACCCGGATGGAGTAAGCTTTACGCCTACACACCTGTCAAAACAATCCAGACAGGGTAGACCCCTTCAAGACTTCTTCTTCCCATCCTTCAAACAAAACCTACTGCTGTGCCCGGTGACAACACTGCAGGCTTACCTAGAAAGAACGAAGGACTGCAGGGGACAGGTCACAAAGGTGCTGATTGGCACAATCAAGCCACATAAAGCAGTGGCACCTAGTACCATTGCAAGGTGGCTAAAAACCATGCTAGAGTGCGCAGGCATTGACACAAATATTTTTAGCGGCCACTCCATAAGAGGAGCGGCTTCGAGCATGGCCTCGAAGGGTGGGGTCACTACAGGTGACATTCTTAAGGCAGCAGACTGGAGCTCGGAGTCAGTCTTCCAGAAATTCTATCACAAGTCACAACAGAACCCACACTTTGGTAGAACGGTGCTGTCATCAGCAGGCGAGCCTTCGGAGTGAGGTAGCTACAAACAACACGTTGATATGTGAGACTGAGCCTTCTGAAATATAATTCTAGAATGGCTCAGGCCACGAAGTGGCTGCCAGCTATTCTGGATTATATGAAGAAGGTGAAGTTGAACATATCAACGTCCCGCCCACCCGCCCTGGATGGGGCATGTAATAATCAAGGGTCAAGGCAAAAAAAACAAAAAAAAACAAAACAAAAAACAATAATAATAATAAAATAATGAGGGTAGCTGGGACGAGCTAATCAAAGGCCGACGAGAGCATGCGCACGAGCGGTCTTATACCGTCGATGGCCACGCCCATAGGCGGGGCGGACGGTATGTAAAGTTAAATTATTCCAATTAAGCGACAAATAATTAGCTGTTCGAGTAGGAAAACTGGCCAAACACGTTGATATGTTCAACTTCACCTTCTTCATATAATCCAGAATAGCTGGCAGCCACTT
>WLWD01006284.1_pt1 | contig 58352 bp, 42 predicted proteins | sample 6712731 | NCBI WGS metagenome assembly WLWD01 (sample SAMN12718690, study PRJNA576275) | sponge metagenome | isolation source: marine sponge | host: Mycale hentscheli | place: New Zealand: South Island, Marlborough, Capsize Point | collected 2014-11-01 | reverse complement strand
GCATTCCAGAAAGGCACAAACTGAATTATGAATTACACTAAGCCATACATACTAGAAGTAGAATTCAATTTCAATGTGTACAACTAATATAACCATTAATTATTTCTTTAAATGTTGACAATGTAAATTTCAGTATCAGGTGTAGTCACAATGATTCTTTATTATAGCAATACACAGTGCACACAGATTCACATGAGGAGTCATGTAAATGGACTTACACATACTTAACAACTTGGCAACAACTCCTGCTAAACCACCTCATTGTTAACCCTCAGCGCACATACGCGAGAGGGTTACAGTACTCAGTTTGTCTGTCAGTCAGTCAGTCATTCTGTCACACAACAAAAAGCGGATCTCGAAGATGGCAGCCTCCCGAAGATTGAAACAAGCATCAAATGTTGCAGTGGACAATTTAAGTCCCTTTACTGTGCCAGAATTTTTAGTTTAAACTTAATTTTTCAGAAAAAGCTAGGATATTTTAGGCCGTACGAGCATAAGCGAATGTTGGCAACGGCCCCTATAATCATGCCATACTCAAGTGAGCAATTAATTTCTTTGCTGCCCACGGTAGTTTTTCATTACACGTTTCTCAGCGGTTTACTGAAGTGCTTGGAGTTTCCCATTGAAGCTACTGGTGAGGTGAGTGCTGTTGTATGTTAAGCTTCTCTTATGAAAACAGCATTAACGCCTACCGTTTCATTGCACGAGTTGCATATCAACTTACTCATGATTTACTATCAACTTGCATGAGCTTCACATCAACATAATCATATTGATACTATGCCAAATAAATATTGTTTTTCTGATCTTAGTAATAGCTAGCTAGTGTATAGTAATGCTGAGGGTCTGCACCCTTGGTGTTTCACACACCCTTGGTGCTTCGTTTTCTTTGTACTAAATTGTATGGGCCTCCTTCATATACAGCTAACACTTGCTGGAAACAAGCCCTTTTTTAAACCTGCAATGACCAGTGTGAGTCTTTACAGTAACTAAGTCAGTGATGCAGACAGAGAGAAGTTGTGAAAGAAATTTTCGGACATGGAATTTATAGCTGCCTCTGAAGCACAAGTTATTATAATATTTCAACTATAACATATACAAGTCTTGAGCTGTGCACACTATTATTTGTCTGCCAATAATTGTGTTTGTCAGACCTGGTGGTGTATCATAAAAATCCTGATGGTTATCAGTTGCCATGGTAGAAATCCATTTTAACTGAGAGGAGTCTTCACCAAATATTATCATTAGAGTTCAGTTTAATCTTGCTCACGTTATTCTACCAAGAATCTAGCGCCATTTTCTCAAGTAAAAATTATACGCACAATTGGTGTGCTCCCTTTAGCAGAGTCACTTCCTTCGTAGTTCTAATTGACCCAGCTATGACGTAATTTAAAAATAAAATTCACATGAGCAGTCGGGTTGTGGAACGACTGATAATGCATTGCTGCACGACCTAATTGACTTGATCTTTGTGGGAAAATGAAATTGAAAACAAGAAATTCAGTCAAATTAAAGGTCATTTGTTTAAAGTCACCTTTGATACCATGGTGACGAAGTTTCCAAACAAGAGCTTTAAGGCCATAGAGATGATGTCAATAACAAACAGAGAGAATGATACACCAAAGGTTTGAACCCCCTCATTCTGTATGTACTAGCTAGCCCCAAAAGAATATTATATTTTAAATATACCTCGTGCAATGAAAACTGTAGATGTACACATTGTCTCACAAGACTTGAAGGGTGGTGAGTCTAAGCCACATCCTTGAGCAGCCCTTGTGGCATTTTCCTGACCCTCAAGGACTTTTCAGCACCCCCCCCCCCCCTCATCCATGACCACACCCCTCAGGACTTATCATTACATCTATCATCCACACCCACACTCACAAATGGCCACACCCTCAGGGACTTGCCAAGACACCTGTAATCCATGACAAACCCCTCAGGACTTCTCAGACACCTGTCATCCATGGCCACACCCACAAATCACCCCACCCTCAAATGAATACCCTCAGGAACTTACCAGACACCTGTCATCCATGGCCAAACCACCCCCAAACACAGCTTTGTTTCTGAGGAAGTGGAGTGTGCTATTAGGGAGGACTTCCATGCGCGTGTTGAGCAGAGTGATCCCTCCACCAATGTTCCTCTCAAAGAGACAGATGCCAGAGAAGATGGTGGGGAAGCGGAAGGCTGCTATGGCACTGGTATCCATGACGCTTTCCAGGGACGTATTGTTGGTGAAAGAACTAAGCACACACACAACACACACACATATACATACACACACATCATTTAAATAATCTGAGCTAGTTGAGCTGCTGCTTAACCTACTGTTGTTATAATGTGATACAGTATCTAAATGCATCATTCAGTTCTTTACTGATCAAATACATCATGACCATCAAGTGTTTGTCGGCTTAATGAACAGTCACACACACACACACACACACACACACACACACACACACACACACACACACACACACACACACCTGTATTCATAGTACTATGACACATAAATTGTTTTTGCTCATTTCATTTTCTTCCAAGTAGGCTTTTACAATATTAATAATAAATGTTTCATTGATAATCCCTTACCAGTCAATAAATTGGACGGGGAATCCTACTTGGTCTACATGAACCAGGGAGAAAAGACCGACAGCAGTTCCCTCATTGACAGCAGAATTATTCAGGAACGTGCAATTCCAGAAAGTGATGCTGTCCGGTAGACGCGTGCTATTGATGAAACTGTCGTAGAGCGCCATGCTGAAGGCTCCTCCTGCACTACCGCTGTTGGAAACGAACATGGTGTGCTTTATTAAGATGCTGTTGTTGTAAGTGAAGTTGAAGGAATTGATGCTAATGGCACCACCTGAGGCAATCTCCACACCATTCCACTGGAACAGGTTGTTTGAAAATACCACTTCATTGTCTCGGGACAGCTCAGACAGAGACAAGTAGACTCCGCCTCCATCTACCTCTGCAAAGTTGTGTGCAAACCTGCAGTCGCTAATCTCGATTCTACTGCCGACGGAGTTGACGAGGCGTATGAACAGGGCCCCTCCATGGCCGCTGCTCTTGAGTAGAACTGGTCGAGTGTTGTTAGCTGGGTTCCTGCTGGCATTGTTGGAAATGAAGACGCAGTCTCTGATAGTGACGTCCATTGGCTGTCCTCTGGAGAACATCGTCACACAACCTGAAGTGGTGATGTCATCATAGGTGTCGGTCAGCATGGTGTTCTCCGTGTCCGGATCCACGGCCACCTCGTTAATGTTCTCCGTGAACGTACAGTTGATGAGTCGGACGTCCGTGCAGTTTCGAAACTGGAGAGGAGAGGCAGAGTTTCTTCTGCAGGAATCACACGTGCACACACACACACACACACACGCGTCACTCGTGCATTGCATGCCACTACACCAATTGCAGAAGATTTCCTGCATAAAATTAACTTTTAGGCATAGCTAAAGTATTACCACTATAGGTAAATAATGTACAAATTATGTGAAAACTTGTTGAATTCCATGTATTTACCATCAATTTGCAAGTTTCTTTTGGTTTTCATACTATAAGTAGGCCTGCCAAAACTTAATGACAGATTAGCCGTAACCACCAGACTCCTTTTTTTAAACTGTGTGTGTGGGTGTGCTTTCAGCATCAATGTTTGCATTGCATCATAATGTAAGTTACAATTAAACTAGTTAAAACATGGTGGACTGCTGTATAGTGTTGTGTCTAGACCCACCCATTCCCCTCCCCCCGGAGTGCACATGTGTAACAAATATACTGTATTTCACCGACAACGACCATCTCTATAAACAATGAAAGCATTGAGTAGATAAGACCTTTATTTTGCTGCAATAATAAGTGAATACATCCCACTGAGCAACTAGATGCTACAACATACTGGAAACACGACCGCAAGCAGTTGCACATCACTAAAATCAAGCTTATACCATCTAGCGCACCTTATCTACATAGGACCCTGTCAGATATATTATTTAGGCTTGCTTGGATGGTAAATGTTGTGTATATGAACAGATTTGCAACATCAGTGTTTTGTTTTTATGGAGCTCACAATTAAAATTAGTTGAATAACACTTGTGGAGTTAAAGAAACACTTCGGCACAGCTAACACTATTTGTCAGCTTCGTAAACATTGATACAATAAACTCCAACCTAGATACAGCTTGGCTCTGCTTTGCTGTTGCTTTTTCTTACTGCAATAACAAACCAACTTGCTTAATTACTATGACAACAACTCCAGGAAGAAAAAAAAAACCAATCCAAGTGCCACACCTCCAATAACAGCTCTCACTCTCTCTCTCTCTCTCTCCCCCCCTAGCACATACCTGAAGACACAGTTCTGGAATGATATGTCTGAAGACTCTTGAAAAAAGACATTAGACGAGTTACCTCTACAGTCTTCAAAATTGATGCCATAGAATGACACATTTTGTACTGCACTAAAGTACAGGTTATTGAATTCTCCAGCCATGTCTGCCGCCACGCCGTCTTGCCGGCACCTCATGGAAGCCCCAGACGGAGTGACTGCCACAAACCTGATGTTGGAGCTCTGAGTCACTGAGCTACAATCTGACATAACACACACAATACAGAGTAATTATACGACCCTGCCATACAAGGATGCCATTTTTCTCCCCAGAGCAAATGTGCGTGATGGCACACTAGTTGAGTGCATGTGTGTGTGTGTGTGTGTGTGTGTGGAGCACTTTGAAAGCTATCGTGCATTAGTTACATGGAGTCCCATCATAAACACTCCAACATCATTTGGTTATTGGCATCAGATAATATATATATATATACCAATGTGTATAGAAATTGTTCAGCTCTAAATATTTGAGGGGTGTGGTGAGCTGTCGAGATAAATAGCAAAACACAAGACACTAAATTACTAAACGGCCAAAAGTGCTGATTTCACATCCATTGATCGGAGCTAATTCTGAAAAATTTGGCTATATATATATCAACCCATCTAGATAGTTTTTAATTCATCAAGGAAGATACATTTACAGATTGTTGTTGACCTTGTACTAGGTGTTCCCCATCTGCCAGCTCTATAGTGACTTCTACATCTACTTCATGTAATATCCCCGTAGAGTTCTCCAGCAAACCGGAACAGGGCGATACTCCTCCGGACCATCCCATAGCTCTGTTTATAGTCCGGCAAGCAGTGCCACTAGAAGTCAAATTCTGGTCTATAAGTTCCAGGACTGAGAGACAGACAGCGTCATTGCCACTGGCAGAATCTACCCTAACGGTGATAGAGGCAGCCGAGAGAACTACAGCTGCCTGTAGCAACAAAAGAATGAGTAATTTTTCTGCCATTATTACCCAAACATCACAGTGAACTGAATCGCACTCTATTTCTGCAGGGTCGGGGTGTGTGGCTATGTAATGGAGGATATGGTCGCGGGGTCTCAATACACACTTTGCAATGACGCGCGAATTATGAGTACTCGCGAAAACTGTGGAACTTCACGTTCACCGCAGTATAAATTTGATCGTTGTATTACCGGTGGTGTGGCTTCGGGGAGGGAGCTCGGCACTCGACAGAAGATGATGCTTGTTCTACTGGTGGGAGTATTAGTAATAACTGGTGCAGAATGTGAGCCCGTGGCCGTGTTAGCCCCAACTGAAACGTTGCAGATTGATACAGGCTCTTGCCAGGAAACAAGCAGAACTAATGAGTCAACAAAATGGTCTTGTCTCAACTTTCAAACAGCCCTGGAACTAGTGAAGCAGTTCAGTTGGAGCAACAGGACAGTGTCTGTGCTCATCCCTGCAGGTGAGCACGTGCTAGAGTCTCCAGTATATGTAGGCAGCACCAGTGTGGAGCTAGTTGGAGTCCAGAGTTCTGCTGCATCTCTCCCACTCACCAACATACAGTGCACATACCACATAGAGGTGGACCAGAACCAACTCTTCAACCTCAGCTATGTCTACACAGACTACAGTCTGTACTTCAACAACTCCAAGTCAGTGTCTATCTCTAACATAGCCATGAGAGGCTGTCAGTTTCCTATCAGACTAGACACCATAGGAACAGTGGAAATTACCAATAGCTCATTCCAGTAAGCATAATGACATAGCTATGTAGCTATTGTTTGTTCAGGTATAATTGAGGATGTGGTGGCTATTGTTTGTGTTGTATAGAATGTTTTCAGAGGCAGTACTGGATATTTATAATACACCTAGAATAACACTACTGGGATGTGTATTTTTCAACAACAGTGGCACAGGGATTTCCAGAAACTCCTTCAGGGGCAACACTGGGGCAGTATCCATAGGATTCAACAATGTAGAGCTAGACCAGCAAGCAGACGGACAGCCTCAGGTTTTTGTTTCCAACTGCAACTTTACCAGAAACCGTGCTACTGCAGAATCTTTCTTTCGAAGCACCAACAGTGCATTTTTCAGTCGCATATTCACTGGAAGAGGCGGGGGACTCGGTTTGTTTGTAAACGAGTCACTTCACTACATAAATGCTTTGATCAGTGATAACCACTTCCAGGATAACTATGCAAGATCGTTTGGAGGCGGGCTATATATGGTTATATTTGGTGCCAACACTCAGAACATGTTTTTAGTGAGAAGAAACACATTTGTAGACAATACGGCATTGCTGGGTGCTGGTGGTCTCCTCATGACTTTCTTTTCAGTGGGTGTGAGGGGAACACCACACACAACCATTATCTCAGACTGCACCTTCTCTGGCAATATGGGAGAGTCTGGAGGAGCAGTGCTCACATATATCGCCGATGAAGGTAACGTGGGATTAATTATTCATTACCATGTTATATAATAGTAACGAATAAACATTAATAAGCATACTAGTGATGTACTTGAGCACAAATGGCGAGCAGCCTAAAACTATACTATTGTTAAACGATTGATTTTAACTTCTAATACTCAAGTTACTAAAAAAAAAACGTCAAGTTTTTAAATTACGTATATACGGTAAAGGGGATTCAATTCCATAGTAACCACTCCCTGCAAGTGTTTGAATTGAAAAAAAAAAGCAACAAAAAACAAGTCACATTATTCAAAAGTTTTCTTTGTGATATTTTAAGTAATAGTAACGCACAATACTTTCACACAACTGAACATACCTACACAAGGCTTACCTTCGTCGTTTGTCTAGTGACAATAAATTTTCAAGTAAATACTGTTGTGTAGTGCTTATAATTATGATGACAAATAGCTATTAACTACCACCACCACTAACTCAAATAGAAATGGAACTTCCGTAAGTTTTTTAGATTTAACTGCACCCGCAAAATAATTCAAAGCGGTAAACAATCATTTCTAAGGTGATAAGGGTAATGAATGCTAAACCGGGGGATTCTGTGGAGTGAAGTTTGGGACGGGGTCAAACACGGAGCGAACACAAAAGTACGCGAGGGTCAAAGTACAAAATGACATACGTACGTCCACACATATATACAAACAAACTCATATCCCCGATTTTCTATTGTGTTACCCCTATAAGTGTCTCGCTCACCAATTACTGTATTTTGAATTTATATAGTCAGGAAACATTTTTAAGATCACAGACATTGTGGCTCCAAAAGAGCCTTGTATAAAATCTGATAATAGCTGTCTACAAATAAAATGTTATAACAGCTTAATTATAATTATATATAATTTAAAGATACCATCAGCTTACTATTGGAGTAAGTGTAGGTATAAAATATAGTAACTCAATTAGCTAATGTTAAAGAGTTGTTTAATCATTTCAGTGAACAGTTTCTTTGTGTTGGAGCGGTGTAACTTCTCCAGGAATCGAGGGGTGGGCTCCATCAATGACTTTGGCTCTGCCTATGCAGTGTGGCTAGTGGGTCACTTGAGGGAGAGGGAGTCTCTCCTGAACTATCACATCATAGACTGGTAAGGATGGTAGTATTCAAACTATCACATCAGACTGCTGGGTGGACAGAGATATTGTGCAAATGTTGGGAATTAACCCTTTGAATGTCCAAGATGAGAACTCTTGGCATTAGACCACTCTAGATTCTCCATTGTTATTATTAATTGATTATATAGTTCCTATTTTTTGTTTATACGCTAATCTGATGTAGCACTTCCTCTAATAAAAAATTGAAGCAAGCGCAACGTTATTTTGTTTTTTTTTACCATTTAAAAAAACATGGCTACCAGAACGCTTACCTTTGATCATTGGTCACCCAATTTTTTTTATAGTATGGGATTCTGAAGCTCAGAATTCAGCAACTAGAAGATGAATAAGCCGTGCACTCTGTCTGAACCCCGTAACAACTTTGTGATAATCAGAAATTGAGCTTTAGCTAGTACCGTTAGTAATGGTATGTCTGAATTTTAGTTATTCTCTTTTCAGACTAACATACTTTGTTTTTTGCATAACAGTAAATAGTTTGTCTCATCATGCTTTTTTTGCTGGAATGTCTTTATAACAAAGAAATAAAATTAAAATATTCATATTTTTTTCATGTTACCCAACTGGTCATCAAAACATATGACAGCCAAAGGGCCGCCAAAGGGTTTATAATCTGCTGATGCTGGTATCCTGCGTTTAATCTTTATGAATTTTGATTCGGATTGAATATTACAAGTAATTTCATCACACATTTTATCTCCAATGTGACAAGTTAATTGACTAAGCTAATATGAGCAGTTATAATGAATTGCGGGTTATTTTTGATTGTTTGAAAAAAATTCAAGAATGAAATGTCTGGCAATATTGTATAAATGTGTTTGAATACTTTATACACAAGACACTAGGCATATATAGTTGCTAAAACAATAACTTCTTCATTTATTCATGCTCTCATATATATATATATATATATATATATATATATATATATATAATACTTATAGCACGAGTCTGAGTACAATATGGGAAAATATTTTATGAGCACGCAAAATATTTTCACGAGCCGAAGGCGAGTGAAAATATGGCGTGAGAGTAAAATATCATTCCCATATTGTACGACGAGTGGGATAAGTGATTTATTGCTTCTTTGAAATTTTTCTCAACCGTTACAATACAATTTCATTGATTTTACTCGCTACGCGCATGCGTAGTGTACCGTACAATATAAACCGTACAATATGGGAGAATACAGAACGCTCGCGTGATGCAGAAATATTCAAGAAAAAATATCAAAGCTGCAATAAATATATATATATATATATATATATATATATATATATATATATATATATACACACACACAAATATAATTTGTTCAAATAATTATTAAGATTGAGATTAAAATACAATTATTTTTGTTAAAGGTCATAAATGTGAATACTGTTTTATGTAAATGAGTAATAGCTATGAATATTATTATCACTGTTAAAGCAGTGCAATAGAAGTATGCCTTGACATGAATATAATTGTTGACCTTGTGGCAGCTTGTTTGAAGATCACAAGGGAAGTAGTGGAGTGGTCAGCATTGGCTATGCACCGTTTGCCTTTTATGGGAGAAACATCTTTCGAACGAATAATGGAACAAGCTCATTAAATGTAAGTCAAGACTAATTCATATTAGTCTGCAAGACAGGGAGACACTGAGAGTGGTAAGGTGTGTATAGTGCAATGCAGTTTGTTTGATAATGGGGAGAGAAGAAGGGAAATCACAGATGGTTGGGAGGGGTTGAATAGAGTAGCTTCTCATGGCACATCTGTTACCTACCTGTGTTTTATCTTGTACTAACATCAATCACAGATAATTGGATCGCTTGTGGATATCTATGGAACTATGACCTTCACTAACAACGAAGTCAATAATGAAGCTTCCTTGGAGCTTGTATCACTAGCTCAAGTTCGGCTTCACAGTGGAGCTGTGATGGAGTTCAAGGACAACATAGGCAGGTGAGGAAGTAGAGATATTAGTATTTTTATGCACTATTTTATTGCATAATAAAGTAAATAATTACAGTTTATAACTAATCACCTAGGTCATATAATTTTAATGTGATGAGTACACACATCGTGATGTACTAACTATTTAACATTTTGTGACAAGGATGATTGAAAGAAACAGAGCGAATTATAGTGAAACTGCCAATGTATAGAAGTTATGCAAATTTTTATGGTTTGGCATCACTGGAGAGTCAACATGGGAAAGGGTTTATAATGGTTCTGACACTATGGTATAGCAGTAAACTTTTCAAAACATGCAAAAGACGGTCCAGCACTTTTGAAAGGAAACACGTATCAAATTGGTCTTTAGTACTAAAGCTAAAAGATACCATGATTATATTAATAGCAAAAAGCAATTGAAAGTGGTGGAGAATATTGTCACGAAGCAGTAAACATGTTTGTTTGTTTTTGTATAAAATTCATAAATGATTAATTGTAAATCTGTTTACGTTACTTACAAAAAAAACAACAAATAATGCCACTATAGTTAGATGTGAACAGGACTAAAGAAGTCAAGTTCAGAATTGACCAAGCCAGGTGCTTCAACTTAGTATTGACAGAGTTTTTGATTATAATTGTAAATTCTCGGCTTTGTGGGCCTTCAAGCAGTACAAGACTAAAACAGTAATGGTGTACCAGCTACATATATATGCTGGTCTACAGATGACATGACAGGAAATTAAAAGCAACAATAGAGCTCAATCCCTGACCTTATCTTTGTTGGCTTTCCATCTAAACTTTCAGTCCCACTTTTCAGTCCCACTTTGCAGGTTACTCTGCTTATTACCTAACCTCTCCCAACCTATTCCAACACATTGCTGGTTGTTCACCCACCTACCTATCAACACCTTCGCTGGAGGAGGCAGACACCCAGACTGTTGCAAGGGCTCAATCCCTTTGTCGTATTCTTTGTCTATTGTTGCTTTTAATTTCCTGACATGTCATCTGTAGACCAGCATATATATGTAGCTGGTACACCATTACTGTTTCAGTCTTGTATTGCTTGAAGGCCCACAAAGCCGAGAATTTTATAACCAAAAACTCTGTCAATACTAAGTTGAAGCACCTGGCTTGGTCAATTCTGAACTTGACTTCTTTAGTCCTGTTCACATCTAACTACATTTGTATTGTAGTGATGCAATTATGTGATAAACTAGCATTTCCATTATATACTCAGACATAAAAATGCACAACACTGCTAAAGTATTTCATTGTTCATAAGCTGTAGGTATTGTGACAAAGAATACACAAATTCACGCTCTGCAAATGAGTGCAGTAGGAATTTGTGTATATGCTTATTCTGTTCTGTCTTTGTAGTTTTAAGTAGCTAGTTGAATTTTTGTCTCTATGCTTTCAGAACTGCTACCCTCTGTTTTATAGGATGTTGTTTACTGTTGTTGCCATTTTCACATTATATATAATTTGTACAGCTGAATTAGTCCAAAAAGATAGAGGTAGCTAATTAAAGAAGCTAATTGTCATAAATTTAATTATTGAGATTGACAGGCAGACAAAATGTGGACACTATCTCTCACTAAATAACTTGCTGAGGACAACTAACGTGACTTCACATAAGCAACAGGCAGAGGTGATGGAAGTGGGGGGAGAGGGGGGCACTGCCCTCCCAGATTTATAGGGGGGGGGGGGGCATACACTATGCAAATTAAATATTGAATTGCATTGGTTATCTTGTACTTAGCTTAATTAATAAGAAGTTATCTTTTTCATGAAATATAAGTGGCACATGGTGCCCCAGCAGCTTCCTGTACATACACTCATTTACATGCAATATATATATATAATCCTCTATAGCTAATAATTTTCGCCACATAAATTGCTGCTGGCTTAGCACAATAAATTGGGATATTTGAAGTAAAAAGATTAAAATGCAGCATGCAGCTTGTAAGAAATGCAGAGCATGCTCTTACTGGGATTAAACAATAGCGGAACTGCTTCTAATAAGAACAAGAGATTCAATTTCTTAGCACTTCACTACTTTACTATATTCCTTAAAGTTTTTTTTTTTACAAGATCCATGAGACATGGACAGACAGGATTATAACTACACATGTGCGCTGAGGGATAATTTATAATAATAGGTAACTATGCTATTTTGGATAGATAGCACGAGTAATGTGATTGAAATAGCATGCTATATTCAATTACTTTGCGAGTGCTATTAATCCCTAATAGGACAAGTTACCTGTGCTATCACTCACTAATAGGACAAGTTACCTGTGCTATCACTCGCTAATAGGACAAGTTACCTGTGCTATCACTCACTAATAGGACAAGTTACCTGTGCTATCACTCGCTAATAGGACAAGTTACCTGTGCTATCACTCACTAAATAGGACAAGTTACCTGTGCTATCACTCACTAATAGGACAAGTTACCTGTGCTATCACTCACTAAATAGGACAAGTTACCTGTGCTATCACTCGCTAATAGGACAAGTTACCTGTGCTATCACTCGCTAATAGTAGGCAAGATTGTTTTTGTCACTCACTCTGGATTACAGGAATAGCTTCCTCCGGAACTACATTCTCAACCTATAGCTCCTCTAAATCTGTTGAACTGATTTCATTTAATCGGAAGAGAACTTCTGCACTAAAAAATGAAATAGTTTCCAACTAGAAAATACTCAAACTGGTTTCCAAGGCTAGCACTTTACACATGCACACTTACCCGAACTATTTCACTTAGCTACCATGGTATTTCACTTTCGCTTTGCTATTTCAATTAAACAGAAATTTCCTTGTATATTTTAATGGGCAATTTACACACCATAATATTTATATAATATATTTAAATACCGTTGCTATATTGTTGTCAGGTGTAATAACTTGGCAAGTGTGCAATAACACTTGCCCGGTATTTAAACTAGTTAAAGCATGAGCGCTTAGTGCCTAGTACATTTATCGCACTCAGTCCTCGGGCCTACGGCCCTCGGGCTGTCGTGCAATAAATCGACTAGAAACTAAGCGCTCATGCTTTAACTATAACATAATGTTCTGTTCACCTGTTAGGATATGCAGTGAATTATATAATAGTTTGATTTATAATTTACCAGTTTTTACAATGAATAAATCCTATTCAACTTTCATTGTATGTATTTGTTTGCAGTAACTAATAAACTATGTATGTTTGTGTGTTAGGCTTGGAGCTGGTATTTTAGTGAGGAGTGAAATATCGTTGGAGTCATTTACCACTCTACCTTTTAATTCTCGCTGCTTCATGCTGTTTGAAGATAGCGCAATTCCACCATCCCAGTGGGCAAATGTAAGATTTTTCACTTGTGAATAATTATGATATTCCTCCTAGTCTATAATACACTGTGGGTGGAAGTGCTTGCCCCAACAATGCTCCGGCAGCCATATTGCTTTGGTTTTTTCATAATTTATGTGTCTATGGCAATGCACTTTTCACACTCATGCGCAGCAGCATATAAGACATTACAGACCACACCTACACTAATACAGGCTAACTTATTTATTTGATTCTAATTTATATACTATATATGCCACCAGTGATGGCTGTTCAAACTGATACTGAAATTAATAAGTCATTAAATACAGGCTCATAGCTGTGTAAAATTAGTTGAAAGGTTATTTAGCTTGTCAGAGCATAAATTTCTTGTTAAAAAAACAAACATTTTAATCCATAGACCTTCTTATGCTATGACAGTCTAAATAACTCTCCTAACTAATATGTATGTATCTGTGTCCTGGTGAGTACAACTAGCTGCTTTGAAAATTTAAGGGTCAAATAGTGAGGAATGAAGAGGGCACAGGCAAGCAGCTTACATGAAATACGACAAACTTTTCTCTCCAATATAAAAGAATATATTTTTTCTTGATGTTTATCTCACTAAATTACTGTATCCATAAACAAATGTCCACATGTATTTGCTTCGTTCAAATAATGAAGTTGCATTTTATATTTGTTCGCCAAAAGTCAAAATGTATCAAGAAAATGATGTACTAGAATTGATTAGGTCTCAATAATTATATGTGAAATTTAATTATAGTAATCAGGAGATCTAAATAATTATAAAAATGCTGAACCTTGTGTCCAATCATATCTTACTCTTTTTATTAAATCTCTACTGTTTCCTTCCTTAGTAGTTATAGTTAGTGTTCCAGATGTTGTTTTAGCTCTTTACCTTTTTCATCTTGTGTGATTTTAAGGTTTCAGTGAAGTTTCGCAGCAACACGGCCATTCTGAGTTCTGCAGTGTATGCCTCCTCTTACAGAGACTGTACTTGGTCCTCATTGACTTATCCTTACTTTGACAATCGGTCTATCCTTAATTGGCCTCTATGGGACTTGGGGTAAGTTGACATGGAAATAGCTACTTAATTACAGCTGCTAATAACATGTGCATGAAAAAAAATAGTGATAGGTTGTGCTAAATAGTAGCTTTATGTAATGATGCCATTCCTCAACACATAGCTAAATGTGGAAGTGTGACTTCCCTATAATCCCTATTTAGAAGTAACCATACAGTATGAAAGGACACCAACAGCAGACTTAGATATTGCTTGGTTGATGATGTGTGGTTCATTTAATGCGTTAGTGAGGATTCTTATTATTGTTTTCACCAATTGTTTTATTAATACAGAGAATGTTTCATGGGTATATTATTGTGTTTATAGTAATGACAGCAAGAATACAGGCTATGGAGATGTTTACTCCCAGAAGTACCACATTGGCACAGAGGCTGTGGTCATTGACACTCCATATAGAACTGTAAGTGTTAGCAACTCTAATGACATGTTTAATCAAGGCGGGCTTTAATTCAATATATTATATTTTTATATATATTTGTATATACAGTTTCTAGTGAAATATTATTTCCTTTTTTTAATTTTTTCCCTTCCTAGATCACTGCCTGGCCTGGGTTTCAGTTCAGACTACCTTTAGCTGGCTGGGATGAATTTAACAACCCAACATCAGTGGCTACTAGACTGAATTATATAGGACAGGTAAGTGCATGCATGAACTTATTTGAACTAAGTTGGATTAATTACAAACTATCGCATGTGCAGTAATTCTTGGGTTCCAAATGTTTAATTTCATCACATAAAGTATTATATCATTTCTTAAGTAGCTGTATTGGTTAGTTGTGTACAAATGGACACATCATCATTACCTTCCAAGAATTTATACTCCTTCCTGAATTACTCATCTTTATTTAATTCAAAAGCTAAGCACATTCCTGAGCCTTAGGTTATTATCAGCCAACTGCAGTTGAACCTATGACTGTAATTCAGAATGAAAGTGCTTGAAATCTATCCTGAATATTTCTACACATACATTCTGAAGGTGTAAAGATAAAAGTTTTAGAATTCTTGAGTTACGAGGAGAAAAGTCAGAGAACCCCTGGCATCCTACTTCTCTACTAAGTTTGTACAATATAACATTTCAGTATTTGGTTTTATTTGCAGTGTCTATAATTGTGTTCTTGCTATTTTGACCAATATGCTAAATGGGTTGTTTTTTTTAAGTAAGACTTGTTGTATTTCTTGTAGAATAATAAACTACAAGTTACATTTGTGCCTGAAGTGGTTGTGATAGAGCCAAGTGGACAGAACTCACAACTGGCATCAGATTACTCAGTCAAGTATAGACTCTCACAGAGCAATGTAGTGCAGACTAATGAGTCAGTGGGCACCGTCATCCTCAATGCTCCTTTTCAAGACAATGAAGAAGTAAATTACTAAACAGTTTTTTCCCCATTTTAGAATAAGTAATGTGCATCATTACAGAAATATAAGAAATACTAAGCATTCACATGTATTTATTATTCCCAGGTGACAACTGATAGATTGTTTCTTTTCACTGAACTGTGTCCTGGTGGTTATGAGCTAGTCAACAGCTCCACACTCGGCTTGGAGTGTGCCTGTTTGGAGAAGACGGTAGATGGTATCCTGCATTGTGAACTGGACCAGCAATCCATCATCATAAAGGCAAGTGTTGTTGGTGTCTCAAATCTGGATAATTGCTATCTGCCCAATAACTAGAATTCAATGCCATACAAAGACCTTTTTGTTTGTTTATTTTGTTGTTGTTCTGTTTCTTTTTTGTCTTGTTTTTTGTTTGTTTCTTTTTTGTTTGTTTTTCATTCCAATCTATTTATTACTGTCGTTTCTTTTTCTGTGCGTGCTACTTCTGCAGAATGGGCTTTGGGTGTCTGTTACTCCCTCCACAAGGAACCACAATCACATGATGCACTTCTACTCATGCCCAGCAGGTTACTGTCGCTGTGTACAGAATAGTAGCTTGGGCTCCCAAGATTGTGTTTATCTCTACGTCAACAGTAACCCGGATGCACAATGCAGCTGCAACAGACATGGTAAGCTCTGATAAAATACAGACTTACTTAAATTAATTATTGTATGTTGAAAACATCACTAGGTATCTTGTGCGGTACTTGTGAAAATGGCGGAGTCAGCGTCCTGTTTGACAGATGTGTCAGTTGTAGTAATGCGTTCATCACACTAGTACCTTTATTGGGTAAATTACAATGACATTCCACTCCCCCTGGTTGTATTACCATGATGTGCTATTATTACAATGCAGTTGTAGTTCAAGTGGCTCTGTTTATCACCATAGTCCTTATAGACAGGCAGTTCTGGTCTATTCTTTACCCTTTCACTTTCTATGTGCAGGTAAGTGAATGTCAGTGATGAAGGTAATGTGTCATTGTTGTTATATTTTCTAATTATCAGGTATTTTCATACACTGGATCATACTTCCATGAAAGCTTCATAAGTACAGGACAATATGTGAGTTTGGCAAAAAATAATTACAATTTTTAGTTTATTCTGTAGATTCATATCTGAAATTTGATAGATTGTTCTGCTAGTTAATGGTATTTAGCAGAGCATTCTAATAAACTTTACTTTTGTATAGTATGAAAAGAAAAGCTTTTTCATTTATTTATTTGTTTATTGTTTTTTCATTTTATGGGCAAGTCAAAGGGACTCAGACAAAGAGACTTAGTAGGATTAGTTTCATAGTAACTTTTAAAACTCATATGTGTTGAAAATTTATTACATCCAACATATGTTTCTAAATATATTTGTAAGATTTATCCCATAGTAATTAAAACCCATTGACCAGCTTAAGCACCATATGGCGCTGAGCATTCAGTATGTAATTCTCCGATCTTTTAAAAATAGATTATCCAATATAACGACCGAAAAACTTACCTTTGAGCGTTGGTCCACCTGAATTTTTTTTTATTATACAAGGCTCTAAAGCTCTGAATTGAACAGCTAGAAGGTGGATGAGATATATACTTCATTTGAACTCAGTGGCAGCAATGTGACTGTCTGAAATTGAGTTTAAGATCATAGTTTTAGTAAATGGTAAGTCCGAATTTTTAGCTTTTCTCTTATGGAATTCATGCTACCACACTTGTCGTTATAAACTTGGCAGTGAATGGGTGAACTAATCTCACTTAATTCATACAATAAATCATAGATACTGGAGCATAAAAGATTTATTATTCTCATTGAATTGACACACAAGCCTATAAAATTTGTGTGTGTGTTTGAACCTTTTATGTAATGAAGCTTCACTATCTTGGGAGTGCCATGAGCTTCTACTTCCCCTATGACTTCTGTCTCCTCCGCAACTTGGATCCTCTAGTATCGTATGTCCTTCGTTACCTTCCTCTGCTAGTGGCTCTGTTGGTGGTGTCCATCACAGTCATCATAAGGTATCCCACAGTTTAAAGAAAACACATTACCCACCCACCATCCAATCATCTTTACTCTTCTCTTTATATACTATATAGATATGTGAAGTGGCAGCGTAAGTTGAAGCATCATGGAGTGTGGGTTATAGTTCTCCTCATCTACACTCACACAGTGCACACTGCCATGTCCTTTCTCAACTGTCCAGCCATAACTGACACAAACGGAACTTCTACAAATGTGAGTCTACACTCGTCCATTTATGTGTTTGTTACTTGATCGAATATTTGGTTGCAGCATTGGTTTCACAACGGCGACATCCAGTGTTTCGTTGGCACGCATCTTCTCATTTCTATACTATCAATGTTTGCTCTAATGTTTTGTGTGTTCGTTATTTTTGTTGTAATGGCTATTTCCACTGGAAGACTCCAACATATACACGTGAGTTAGCAAAGAAAAGAGATTAATGTTGGTGTTGCCAACGAAATACAAATAAATGAAAATTATGTGAAGGCATTTAGTGTTAGTGATTTAGGATGCTTAGTATACAACAACTAGTAATGGTGTATGTTTGTCGTTGTTGTTTTGTTTGCCTTAGGGTTGGGAGTGGACAGAACACTTTCAGCAGCCTTTGTTACAAGGATATAAAGAAAAATACCCTTGGTGGGCTACTGTTGAATTGAGCAGGAGAGTTGTGTTCATCTTCCTTATTATCCTCTTCCCAAGACAACAGGTAGCTATACTTAAAATTAAGACATACTCACTTTATTTTATGAAGCAAAAAAAAGAAAAAAGATAGCTAATCAATACGATAAAATTTGATGTGTTTTTAACTGATGAAAGTTACTTTCTTCTGATATGAAAAAATAGATCAGAACACTGAAAAATACAAAGTAATATTAATTTATTAAGTAATAATGTTGTTTTTTTGTCCCAGGTGGCAGTACTCCTCTTTCTATGCATCATGCTGGTTTTATTTGGATTCACTCAACCCTACAAGAACACTGTAGTCAATATCATGGAGCCAGTTGTTCTCTTGAACTGTATTCTTCTACTAAAACTAGTTTCATCGGGTGTGTTGGAGCCATATTATACTCTCTCTCAAGAAGATACCAGCAGTTCAGCAGATTCTTGCCAGTCATCAGGCAATACTGCCGTGGCCTCTTGGATCTTACTGCCATTCTACTACTTCCCAGTGCTTCTGTTCCTGATATTTCTAATTCCATATTTTAGAAGAAAATTAAGGCAAGAAGAGCAATTAGCTAGTGTTCATTTTAACTTTCTAATATTGTTGCTATTGTCGAAATATGTGATTGTAGAAACTCTATGATTAAAACAAAGAAATTTGTAATCAAAGAGAAGAAGGCCACTGTTGCTGGAGATCAACTTGAAATGTCCTATACCTACGTGTCGTACAATGACATCTCAGGAACTGAAATATTTCTTCCAGATCATGAAGATGGAAATGAGAGGATGGTTTCTATATCTATGACATGATTTTAGTATTCAACCATAAATAAAAAAATTTGTATCATTTTTTTAATTATAATATGTTAAGATAGTTGTAAAAACAACAACAACATTTCATAAATGTTGAAAAATTTAGGGTTGCTCTAAAATGAAATCAAGGGATTTTAAAGTCAGTATTAATTTATGAAAGATAAGAATTACAAAATTTTCCCAAATTGAGAATGGTGATTCTACACCTCTAAATCACTGCCTTGCCATTTGTCAACTACAAAAAAAATTGCTGGCCATTTGTCAACTTCGAAAGTTCTGATAGTTGTCAAACACATGAGATTTAGTTTGACTTCTGTCTTTCTTGATCCCCAACTTTTTTGAAAAATCCTAAAAAATTTACATTTTTGAATGTTTTCTTTTTATTTTTAATTTACTTATTTATTTAAGGCAGTGATTTAGGGTTGTAGAATCACCATTCTCGAATTAACACTCAGGCTTTAAAATCCCTCATTTCCTTATCCATAAACTCTTCATGTAGCTAGCTACTTCGAACTTCAAAGTCATCTGAAACCCAGTGCAAAAAAAATAGTGACTCGTTCTTTATTTGAACAATCTTTCATTCAAATAGCAGAAGCAAGGTTGTGTATAGTGTGAAAACCCATTATTTTATTATTTCAATTAGAATAACAGAAAGACTAGTGCACGCATTGTCTTAGTTTTTTAAAACCACTCTCTTAACACTGCATCATAATGTGTCACAAAATTTACAACTGATTAGACCCCTCCCAATAATATATCTAACACTAAGCTTATGTTAAACTATGGTGCTCTGCTATTTTACTTCTGAGAGGCTAAGGCTTGAGAAAGTCTCTCTGCAATATTAGGGGGAGCTGAAGGAAGTGTTATAACTGCTCCTAATCACTACACTTGTGCTTTTTGATCCCAATAGTACCATTTTTTCCAATTACTAAGCCTTCTATAGCCTGAAAAATAATAGAAGTCATACAGGTATTAAGAAAGATCTTATTAAAACATGTAGAACCGCTCGTACTTATAGTAAGCTTACTAAAGGGACTAAATGTATTATAGCAACTTACAAAGCAGATCAGCCTTAGTGCTATTCTTAACAAGTATCATCTTATATCTTTGCATGCAGGTCAGACAAAATACTACATCCTTACTTCTGGCCAAAACGACGCTTTCTTTATTCCAGAGTTTAGTGGCTGATGCATAGCTTCGGGGGAATGGCCACTGAGTTCAAAGAAATACGCCATTTTGCTCATGGTAATCACGATAGTGTGATTGAAAGTTAAGAGGGAGTGAGCCATGAAAGCGAGTCAACTAGGTGTGCATGCGCAAAATCATCCAAATAAGTTAGCTAGTCAGGCCAAAGCCATACCAACTGGACCTGTTCTTGCGGCCTTGTATTGATTCATATTAGTGTAAATAAATGAACCAACATCATGATGTTAATAAAATCATACATATTCCTTATTGTGTCTTTAAAAAGAATGATTTTGAAATTCACAATACGCCAATAATCGTTTTTATTAAACTCTTATTACATATTCTGAAGTTTGGCGTGATAAGACAACGTACAACTACATTAAACACAGCCAATAACTGCAACATCATTATAAATACTTCTAACCATCTTGTGTAATTCTGTACTCAAATTCCTGGATACACTATTTAAGAAGGGATCATTTAAAAGTCACATTTAGCTATAGATGTGATTCAACTTGCTCTTTGATTAAAAAAAGAAACCTTATGAATGATCTTTTTTACTGCGTCACCTTTCTACTCGTTTTTAGCTGTCTGAAGCCTTCCAGTTAACACTGGACAATGTGGCAGAATAATAATCGGTTGTAAGCTCCTTGACCTCCAACCTTGCCACAAACCCGTCACAACACACAACAAAGCCGCTTTAGGAATCTTGACCCTGTTGACCCCAAGTGCGACCGGACGCGCGGTCGACGCGGCATTCCAATTTTACCACATAGCGCCTTCGCGCGGGCGACAATAAGTCATTAACGCAAGGCACGCCCATTTATGGGGCCCCACTATATAATAGAGGGTGGCTAAAAGCCCCTTCAGTGTGTAAGTGGGATGACACTATGTTGTACTGGATGGCTCTGTTCTCTGTTTTTGCCTCTAAAACTTGCACTGGATCAAACTCTGCTTCCTTGGTCAGTGTGACGCCTTGTGAAATACGACGTGGTTGCTTGGGCTCAAAGAATGGGACGGAGTGGACTTGCTGCAACCTCCAGACTGCACTGGAACTGATAAAACAGAACTATTGGAGCAACAGGACAGTGTCTGTGCTCATCCCTGCAGGTGAGTACGTGCTAGAGTCTCCAGTCCATGTAGGCAGCACCAGTGTGGAGCTAGTTGGAGTCCAGAGTTCTGCTGCATCTCTCCCACTCACCAACATACGGTGCACATACCACATAAAAGTGGACCAGAACCAACTCTTCAACCTCAGCTATGTCTACACAGACTACAGTCTGTACTTCAACAACTCTAAGTCAGTGTTTATCTCTAACATAGCCATGAGAGGCTGTCAGTTTCCTATCAGACTAGACACCATAGGAACAGTGGAAATCAACAACAGCTCATTCCAGTAAGAAATGTATAATTAATTTTTTTTTAAACATAGATGAATTAATTATGACTATGGTGTGTATCCATAGATTATTTAAAGAGGCCGTTTTAGACATTTATAACACTGCCAACACAACGCTGCTGGGATGCACATTCTTCAACAACAGTGGCACGGGTATTTCTAGAAATGCATTTAGAGGCAACACTGGAGCAGTATCCATAGGATTCAATAACATAGAGCTGGACCAACAGGAAGGAAGCCAGCCTCAAGTCCTTGTCTCCCACTGCAACTTCACCAGAAACCGTGCTACTGCAGAATCTTCAGTCCTCAGCACCAGCAACGCATTTTTCAGTCGCATCTTTACCGGAAGAGGCGGGGCACTCGGTTTATTAGTAAATGAGTCATTTAATGACATCTCTGGTGAGATCATTGACAACACCTTTGAGGATAATTATGCGAGATCGTTTGGAGGTGGTCTCTACGTGGTTATATTCGGGGCCAACACTCAGGATACATTCTTACTGAGAAGAAACAAATTTATAAACAATGTGGCATTACTGGGTGCTGGTGGTTTCATCGTAACCTACTTCTCTGTGGGTGTTAGGGATACACCACACACTACCATTGTCTCTGACTGCACATTCTCTGGGAACATGGGAGAAGTGGGAGGTGGAGTACTTGCTTATATTCCTGATGAAGGTAAAGTACATCAAGATTGCTTGATAATCATCAGTTTGTCAGCACAAATGCTTTTGATATTGATCTTTTATATTGAACATAATGTATTTTATTGGCCACAGTATTAAGTTGTTGTTTTTTTCATGGTCCCAATGCGGTCAAACAGTGTTAAAGTCGTATTGATGGACACCAACAATGATTTTGTATTCGTAACCCTTACTATAGTTAGATAAGCTATGTACTTGTATGAATAATAGCACGAGTATCCATGCTATTCAGGATTAATAGCATGAGTAACACAATTGAAAAAACACGAGGTGAAGCCAAGTGTTATTTCAATTGCTTTACAAGTGCTATTAAAAGCACAGGTTACCTGTGCTCTCACTCGCTAATAGTATAGGCCAGCACTGTAGTTAGACTGTATAATTCACTAACTCTGTATTTCAGCATTGCTTCTTTTGGAACTTCGTTCTCAACCTATGGCTCCTGCTGATCTGTTGAACTGATTCCCTCTAATTCTGGTAGAATTTCTGTGCTAAAGAATGGCATAGTCTCCAGCTAGAATCTACTCAAACTGTGTTTTCCAAGACTAAAGCTCACGCATGTGCACTTACCTATACTATTTCACTTAGCTACCATGGTATTTCACTTAGTTCCGCGCTATTTCTTATAGTTACCATTGCTATTTCACTCCCCCAGTGTGATTTCCCCATACATTATTGAATGGGCAATTTACGCGAAGTACAACACTATACATAGCAAGTTGGGAACTTTCACTTGCACACAAAGAATTGCACAATTTACTATTTTTTTACTTCAAAAAAGATAAATAAATACATTATTCCTTTTTGAAAATTATTTATTTGGCTACAGAATAACTTCCGACTTTTGAAAACTTTTGCACTCAAAACATTTACAAGTTCCACATGCTATAAACATGTTTTCCTGTATAGCTAGTCGTTTTCTATACATTTTGCTGCTGGTTGTTGTTGTTGTTTTTTCTTTTTCCTGTGATCTTTTACTATTCTACAATGTGAAGTCAACAGAGCTAGAGGCAATGAAAACAATTTATATAAACAAAACCTGTATCACGCAACAAACCAGCAAGTTTTTTTGTTGTTGTTTTACAACTACATATTTGGTGGGGGGGTTGTAGCTAATTGCTTTTTATATAATCTTTTTAAGCAATACAGAATAGATAGCCAAATTTCTCAGTAAATGTCTGTGCTTATCTAAAGCACCTGATGGATTAGCATACCAAATAAATCTATATAATTACAGCTTAGTCTAACTCAGTCATATCAGCACGGTTTTTAACCGGGATTTAGCATTCTTTTCTTCCTATTTCTGACCAAATAAATCAAATAGTAGCCAGGCTATTACAAACCAATCTTTAAAATCCTCGCCATTTGGGCTGTTCTCTCTTGTTCTGATTTATACATTGCGTACAAACCTCAAATGATTAATACCATGCATTAATCTGTTTTGATGCTTTCATTGGTGTGCAGTGTTCAGTTTCTTCGTGCTGGAGCGGTGCAACTTCTCAAGGAACAGAGGAGTTGGTTCCACGAATGATTTCGGCTCAGCCTTTGCAGTGTGGCTGGTGGGTCTTTTGAGGGAGAGGGAGTCTCTGCCAAACTATCACATCACAGACTGGTAAGGATTGTAGTATTCAATATCTTGTTTTTGTCAATGAATTAAGCAAAATTAAGAAAGCCAGCAGGTGGTATCGCTAATCAAGGATAAGTGGTATGGCCATGACCTGAGTAAATGAAAAGTATTATAAAGCTAGTTATGTGAATATTCTGGTAATTTGAGAATGGTGTTCATAGTCAGCCATTTGGTACTCCTGCCGCCATTCATTAAGTGTCTGTACGCTCTCCATAAGTGTGAAGATGATTTAACCTTTATTGTGATATAGTAGACTCTCAGTGAGTTATAATATGACCAATTAGTGATTATTTCCTTTTAATTGTTATAGCCTCTGACTAACTACATAGTATAAAATTGATATTAGTTTTTAAAAAGGCACTGTGTGTTTCCATCATTTATAGTTTGTTTGTTTCAACGCTATTTTATGTAATATCATTTCAATAATGAATATTATTAGCAATCAGTACTGTGTTATGGCTATTATGGGTGTGCATGGATTGTTTATTTTCTAATTTTCTTTCTTACAGTATTTTTGAAGATCACGAGGGCAGTAATGGAGTGGGTTTGAATGGAGTCATAAACATTGGCTATGCACCTTTCTCCTTTTATGGAAGAAACATCTTCAGAAGGAACAATGGAACAAGCTCATTGAATGTAAGTCAAAATACCTCATCTATCACAAAAGTACCCATATACACTGATGAAGTTAGGGCTATATAGTAGATTTGTTTTGTTTTTTACCTGATTACATGCATAACAACACAATGTGCCACAATACTTGCATACTGACTCAATTAGCAGTGAATACATTTCATATCCACCTCCTAGAAGGTGAATGAGTAAACCGTCCTATCAAAATTAGTTTTTATATGTTTCCTATAGCCTTGAGCCATGGTACAAGTCAGTTGCACCCCTCCACGTTCAGTCAGTATGGGATATAAACTATCCTCGGGCTTTTGGCCCTCGGTTGTATAATCCCATACCAACCTCCATGTCGTGGTGTAACCTGTACATATATTATATACATATATATATATATATATATATATATATAAGAGTTGTGCTCCAGAGCTATTAATTAAAGTCCAACCAATGAGAGAGAGAGTCGCTCTGAGAAGTTAGTGGTACTGATCATCTCCTTTGAAAGATTTGTTTGCTAGAATCATAAATTGGGAGTGCTATATTATCTAAGAAGGGAAAATCTCGTTTGTTTGTTGTTTGTTTGTTTTTTGTTGTTGTTTTTGCTTTATTTTGTTTTGTTTTTGTTTTTGTTTTTTCAGATAATTGGATCCCTAGTGGAAGTCTATGGTACTGTGACCTTTGCTAATAATGAGGTTAGCAATGGAGCTGCCTTACAACTTCTTTCACAGGCTCAAATTCGCCTTCACAGTGGAGCACTGGTTGAGTTTGAAAGCAACACAGGCAGGTAAGAATCCTTACACTCAACTGAAAAAGATCAAGAAAATAGCACAATATATTTGAAGGTTGGGATCCGGGATTCATATCCTCAGTGAAATATCATTAGTGGCATTTACTGCTCTGCCCTCAAATCCTCGCTGCTTCATGTTGTATGAAGATGACATTCCACCTGCGTATTGGACAAATGTAAGCTTGTCTGAGAATTATAGGATTGGAAATGAAAAGCAGGTGCCAAACAAAGTACATAGTTGTTGTTTGTATGTAATCTATTACAATTGATGGCAAAACACATTAGTGTGGTCATGTCATTATGGTGTTCTTACCATCTCTTTTTTTTTTATCTACTATATTATCTTTTCCCCAGGTTTCTGTAAAGTTTCGCAGCAACACCGCCATTCTTAGTTCTGCAGTGTATGCCTCCTCTTTCAGAGACTGTACTCGGTCCTCATTGTTTTATCCTTACTTTGACAATCGGTCCATCCTAAAATGGCCTCTCTGGGACTTGGGGTAAGATAATGTACTCCATTTTAATTTCAGCGGACTGTCTCATTGCCAAACTGTTTGTTAACATAGAAATGACAGTAAGAACACTGGTTATGAGGACCCGTACTCCCAGAAGTACCATATTGGCACGGAGGCTGTAGCTATAGATACTCCTAATCAATCCGTGAGTTTAAACTGGCAGTGGAATATTTGTTTAGAATTTAACTTGAGAACATGTCAATTATTATTATTGAATGTCTTCCATAGCAAAATTAAATCATCTTTATATTACTAATAGTAACTGTTGTGTTGACGCCATGATTGTTTAAATCCAGTCAAACAGTGTGTGAGTATGTTGATATGTCTGTCCATTTGCTTCAAATCTCTGACAAGTGACTCCTATTCTTTAAATACGATAGTTACATGCAGCAAATGTCAATAGAGTGTAAGTCCATTCCCACTTTTGGCTGGTAAATGGTACAGATTGTCAATTCAATGGCTGGCTTTATTATTTTTTGAGCATAATTGTTGTAGTGCTAAGTTTCTGTTAATTGTTTTGAGTTGTTGTTTTTGAAACGGTAACTAAAACTTATATCCATTGTTATTACAAGTCAGTGATAAAAAATGTCTATTCCTCTATATCATTACTTACCTCTTACAATGTCAATGCATTTTAAGCTTCTGATTTTTTAAGTTAGTATAAGCAATCCATTCTTGTGCCTTCTCAACTTCATTATTGTGCATGCCTTTAAGAAATGTATTGCCAAAGTAAGACAAATATTTAAATATTATTCTCCATAGGATAGAATCCTGCTGCTCCCTTTGAAATGGCCAGATAAAATCTATTTTTAGGTGACAGCTAAATAAGAAATTTCATGAAACATTTCTCTAAACCAGAATATAAAGCCAATTGCAAGTACCTGTAAAATAATATCTGTATATTCTCCCATGTTTTTTCTTTGTTGCATTTGTTTGTTTGTTGTTGCTGTTTTTGTTGTTTAATACTGCATATAACAAATGTGACTCATAGTTTATTTGAGTTCATCAAATTAGGTCACAGCCTGGCCGGGATTTCAATTCAGACTACCTTCAGTTGGCTGGGATGAATTTAACAACCCAACATCAGTGGCTACTAGACTGAATTATCTTGGGCAGGTAAGTAAGTACTCACAGATGAGGTGAGTACCGAGTCAGCAGAATGAGATAATAAATACATTTGTAAATGTGTCCATTATTGGGAGTATTTGTAAATGCAGTGACCATTAATTTCAAACCTGACCCTTTTATTTCATAGTGTCAAATCCTCAACAAATGATAAATATATATCTTAACTTAGCTAAATACGATGAGTAGTAGTCTTAGTGCATGATCTTAAATCAATTCTGCAATAAGGAAAAAAAGACGGCAAATAGGTTAATTTTTTTTACCTTAAAACATTATTTGCTTTCTAGAATGTGTCTAGACTGTAGTTAATGCAAAGTATGAGTTATAATACTACACTGTAAATTACAGTCTCACTAATGGTAACTTTTATTAATTCAATATCAGTTCTTCATATTGAATTTTAGCAGAGTGAGCAAGCTTTAGTTTTATAGACCTATGGTACCCTTTACCAGATAAAATTACCACTAAAAATTACTACAAAACATGACCTGTTGTAATAGGTACAAGAAGTTTTCAAAGACTATTGATACTTCAAAAAATTAACTATGTTATCCTCATCATATTGAATTGAAAGTGTCTGTCTATCTGTCTGTCTGTCATACTCTGAAATTAGAGATTGCTGACAATTAACCATTGAATTAGGTATAAACCTCAGAACAATGATTCAAGTCCTTTTATTTTTGCTACTTTTTTCGGGCCCATTTTTGACAAAACATGAAGCAGTCAATTCACGTATAGCCTTTGAAGGCGGCAATGCCCCAACCTGTTACATCATGTGACCAACGCATGATCAAAAATCCATGTGCATCTGCTCTGCCCACATTTATTGCTGTGTATAGCATATCTCATTGGTTTGAAGTGCAAGTTTTATTCCAAAGAAATCCTATCGATCATATTCTTCTTCTATGAGCTGTATTTGTTTATTGTCATGCCAACATTGAGAGAATGCCCCTCCTTGTGCCAAAGCAGTCCACATTGTGTTGAGAAAACAAAAAAAATTGTGTGATCATACTTTTCTAGAAAGTCAAAGTTAGTTCTGACATTTGGAAGTGTTTTAAAATCTGAAGTAAAGCATAAGAGTGCAGTGATGGCATGAGTTATATATCGGGTTTGCAATTCTGCAGACACTGACTGTCACTCTCGAAGTATAAGCTTTCCCATAATAATGGAAACTGCATGGCTTTGCGTGCACTAAGGGTTTGCACCATGGTGCTTCATTTTGTTTAGTGCTGTTTAAAAGAAACTTGTTGAGTATAAAGCCTTTAACCCTCTCGTTCCCAATCCCGCTTTAAAGCGGGTGAAGACCGGTTGGCTTCTCCGAATTTTTTAAAATAGTTACTTTATAGCTAGAACCTTCAGATTGCATACACAGGTGCCCAATGCGTTGGAGAAGCATCTAAAATAGCTTTCAGCCAGGGCTGCTTCGACAGTACCTCACAGCAGTTGCGTTTATTTCTTCCTCGGCAAAGAAAAAAAACATCGGTTCTCCGTCGAATTTTAAAAAAAGTTACCTTTTTCACAGCAGCTTCATTTATGGATCCAGTCATCTCCAGAGCTTTGTAGAAGCAGCGAAAAATTGCTTGAGCCCAGTAGCCTTCCGTAACACATTGAAACAACCGCTTCTTTGCCGACCAAGACTTTGCAGTTTGACTTACTGTCTTCTTTTTTTTTTATAAAATCGCCAGTTCAACTGGGGACCTCCCCATTACGTACAGTCTTAGGTAATGCTTATTACATCATAGGATAAAAGTGAGCGTGTCGTGTGATCCAGGTAACTATGCAAAAAAAAAAATTTTTTCAAAGTCAATTTGGAAAGATGGCGTCTACCAGTTACAGTGCTGTGGAAGTTTTAGACTTGCTTGATACCAACTCTAGCGACTCAGGATCAAGCGGAGAAGAGGGAGACGACATCTAGGGCTATAGGAGGCCCTGTATCAGGGTTGGGGACCAGACCCCGTCAACTCTGACACTGACAATGGAAGTCAAGAAGATGATCGATGTAAGCTTGTCTTTCTCTTGTCTTTCTCTTGAAAACTAGCAAGCTTCTGTTGTGGAAAGGACTTATTTATAGCTATATTGAGATGGAGAAAGCTGTTTAGCTATAATATATATATATTTCATTGAGTTTTGAGATTTGAAAGTGGGTTGTGGTTTGTTGAACAATTTCAAATTTTCAAAAAAATTTAATTTTTTTTACCAGAATGTACTACTAGGACCAGATGTGTATGCAGTCACCGACTGGATTGTGAAGAGGAATTGTGAAGAGGACGCAGATGAGGCAACAGGAGCAGAGTCTTCCATTGATGAAGGAGAAGATGCCGGACCTGGCGAAGTACACTCGGAGCCCCACCCCCCCTCCCTCCCAAACAAAAATCCTGTATGAAACCGCATACAATACATCATAAAGTTGCAATTATATAGGATCATGAATAATTTGTTGTTTGTATTACAAATATCTTTGTTGTTTGTGTTTTTGTGTATATGAAATTGTTTTGTAGTGAAGCTCGATGTCCGATGGCATATGTTCCTTGTGGACACTCATAGATGTCTCCTACATGATCACAATCAGCACCAAACACAGCAAACAACATATTTTATTGTTGAACTAATACAATATTGGTATAAAGTACATCAAACAATATTATTTCTATTTTTTTTTTTTTATTGATGGGAAAAATGGAATTTTTTGGGGAAAAAAATTTTTTTTTTTGAAGTAATAGTAGAGGGCCTAAATATTATTCAATTTTCTCAATCAAAATATGAGGGGAATCCCAAACTCTTGGTCTATTTAGTGATATATGGTTGCTATGGGGTTTTCCCAGCCAGCATCGAGTTAAAAAAAAAAAACGGTAATGCACTATTCCGCGGTAGAAGATTAGATTTTTCCGCGCGCGTCCAAACAATTTGGGAACGAGAGGGTTAATATCATACAGAATTCAAACCTTACCAGGATATTTTAAATCTTTTACCTGTGTTCTTTCCATTTTCTCTTCTAGATACCCTATCATAAAGCAATGCTAATGAATTATTATTACATGTGTATTGCTAATACTCGTTATTGTTTGTATTATAGGATCCTGCACTTCATGTTTCATTTGTGCCTGAGGTGGTTGTGATAGAGCCAAGTGGACAGAACTCACAACTGGCATCAGATTACTCAGTCAAGTATAGACTCTCACAGAGCAACGTAGTGCAGACTAATGAGTCAGTGGGCACCGTCATCCTCAATGCTCCTTTTCAAGACAATGAAGATGTAAGACTTGATGAATTAAATGCAAATCTAAGGGGGCAATTAATACAAAAATTAATACTATCTATATAACTAGGCAAAAGTAGACAAGCTGTTCCTGTTTTCTGAACTGTGTCCTGGTGGGTATGAGCTAGTCAACAGCTCTACACTCGGCTTGGAGTGTGTCTGTCTAGAGACGACAGTAGATGGTATTGTGCACTGTGAACCAGATCAGGAATCAATAGTAATAAAGGCAAGTTTCTCCCTCGTATTCATGTATGTGGCCATGCCTTATTTATTCACAAATTGATTAGCAGAAATATTAATTATGCTAATAAGTTCTGATCCAAAAATCTAAATCAGATTTTGATTCCTTGATCAAGTGCACCCTCGCCCCAGAGCCAGATAATATTGTGTGTGAGACTTATACGCCATGTGGGTGTGGTGTCATATCTCAATGGCCCAGTAGATCAAGCCAGGAATGCTGAATTGGATTCATTTCCCAATCTTTTTTTTTTCGCAGCTCTATTCAAAGCAGAAGAGTACTTCCCTAAAGCTCTGCCTACCTTAGTGAAAGCTTGGATTATTTAAAAAAAAAAATAAAAAAAAAGGAGTATTTGACGAGTCTTACTTCCTTTCAAAAAACAAGAAAATCAAAAATTTTCTGTAGCTACCTACTCTAAAAGTTAACAGTGCTGTGCATAACTCGTCCACTCAAACATGTGTGGGGAAAAACCATTGTTCAACTGAAATCGCACGGGGAAAGATGTGCTATTCGTATTAAACAAAATTAGTCCAACAGATTTGGTGGAGCCATAGGTTAAGAACGAAGGGAGGGAGCTAATCCTGAAATCCAGTGATAGTGAGTGAGTGATACAGTGCAGCAGCTACAGTACAAATGACTAAAAAAAAGCTGGCCTGTGATAGCAGCGGTAACCTGTGTTATCTGGCATTAATGACACCCATAAAGCAATGGAAATAGCACGAGGCCAAGCCAAGTGCTATTTCAATCACATTATTCATACTGTTAACGTAGGATGCACTTTTATCATGCACTATGACTTAAAGAATTAAGTTAAAATTTGTTGTTGCTGTTTTGTGTGTATTTGACTTCTCCTTTGAACACTTAATAATCAGGTATATGACATTTGTTCTCATTACAGAGTGGACTTTGGGTTTTCGCAACTCCATCCACAAAGAAACGCAATCATGTGATGCACTTCTACACATGCCCAGCAGGTTACTGTCGCTGTGTACAGAATAGTAGCTTGGGCTCCCAAGATTGTGTTTATCTCTATGTCAACAGTAACCCGGGTGCACAATGCAGCTGCAGTAGGCATGGTAAGAGTTTATTATTGCATTAAATATTGTGTATAAACAAACCTGATAGTCTGCATATTTGCTGATGTTAATCACACACCTCCAACCTACAAGTGTTTAATTTCAGTAGCTTTAGCATGTTGCTTCAGTATCTTTGGTATATGTTTCAGTTTGACTCCTTCAACTCTCCCTCCCCCTTCCCTCCCCCCCCCCCCCCCCCCCCATACCCACATACCTACTTTCTGAAAATATTGACCAGGAAAAACAAGATGAAACAAAAAAAAATGTCATGCTAGTACCTGGAATTAATTTCTTTGTGAAAGAAGCTTTGTGAAGGAGAAATATTGAAACATCTGATTGGCTGCAACTCTTCTTCTTGGTAGTAAGGTAGTCTCACTGGACCAAATCCTTTACCAATCTCTAACCACTACACAGGGAAAGGAAAGAGTCTGGGAATTTGATTCACAGTTGATAAAACTCTAGCTACACGAGGCTGTCTTCTTGCTAGGAGCAGCAGCCATGGCTCTATTGAATTACCCAAAAGTGAGCTATTATATAATCTATCCCGTAATTTTTGCATAGGTCAGCTATCCTGAGCAATTTCAGTAAAAATAATGTATAAATCGGTAAGGTTGGAGGCTATGTATTCATCTTCAGTGCTTTTATCAAATGGCTACATACGATGAACAGTGATTTTAGTGACTGCCACCATACTGATATGTCTTCTGGTTTCAATTATGGAAAGCAGCTATACGTCAGTTGAGCATTCAAAAATTTATTAAAAGTTAGCTAGGTAATGGATATTTTAAAAAACATACCAATTCAAATAATTTTAGACACTGGTGCTGTTTTAGTTATGTAGTGTGCATATTAATGCAAGAAAATTGTGATAAATTTATTTGATTACATGTTATCATGTTATTTACCTCAAGGTGTGTTGTACCTATGTGCAAAATATAGTAGTATTTGATGCTACAATTATATTCAGAAATTTTATTCATTAGCAATCACTGAAAATCCACTGGATACTTATACTTTTTTTTTCCCCTTAGGAATCTTGTGTGGTACTTGTGAAAATGGCGGAGTCAGTGTCCTGTTTGACAGATGTGTCAGTTGTAGTAATGCGTTCATCACACTAGTACCTTTATTGGGTAAATTACAATGAACATTCCACTCCCCCTGGTTGTATTACCATGATGTGCTATTATTACAATGCAGTTGTAGTTCAAGTGGCTCTGTTTATCACCATAGTCCTTATAGACAGGCAGTTCTGGTCCATTCTTTACCCTTTCACTTTCTATGTGCAGGTAAGTGCATTTCTGTGTATGTGTGAAGGCTAGTCTCTTATGTTACTATTTTCACTGGTTTAGGTCATTCCTTTCACTGGGTCTTATTTTCATGAAACATTTCTGAGTACTGGACAATACGTAAGTAATGATAGGTTAGGTCCCTATGCTCATGATGATTCATACCTGATAATATTGAAGAATTTCGGAAACTGTTTCTAATGTGTGTGCACTTTATATGTACATACACACATATACATACTTGCACTTATATATACTTGTACCATGTTCATTTAAATCGCCCAATCAAATTGCTCTATTGATAGTGAATATATTTCATACTTTCTTACTCACCTCCTAGAAGGTGAATATTTGCCCAAGGTCTAGTTCATGAACGTGTATCAACCAAATCTATCCCGTTAGGTTGCTAGTGATTCCTACAGCCTAGATGCCATGGTACAAGTTGGTTGCACCACTCTGTTAGGTCAGAATGAGATTTACACTATCCTCAGGCCTTCCAGCCCTTGGTCGTGTAAATCCCACACCAACCTCCACCTTGTGATGCAAACCTAAACATACATACATGTATATGACAGTTGTATGTTTTGTTAGTTTGTTGCATTTTGTTGTATAAATGTTCATATCATTATTACACTGTATTTTATTATGAAGCTTCGCTACCTTGGGAGTGCCATGAGCTTCTACTTCCCCTATGACTTCTGTCTCCTCCGCAACTTGGATCCTCTATGTATCGTATATCCTTCGTTACCTTCCTCTGCTAGTGGCTCTGTTGGTGGTGTCCATCACAGTCATCATAAGGTATCCCACAGTTTAAAGAAGACACATTACCCACCCACCATCCAATCATCTTTACTCTTCTCTTTATTGGCGAGCGAGCGTAGCGAGCGAGACACTTACAGGGGTAACACAATCGAAAATCGGGGATGTTTGTTTATTTAGATATATGTATGGACGTATGTATGTCATTTTGTACTTTGACCCTCGCGTTTTTGTGTTAGTTCGGTTGTCGACCCCCGTCCCTAATTGCACTAAACAGAATCCTCTGGTTTATCGATCAGTACCCGTATCACCCTAGAAATTGAATTGTTTACCGTTTTGAATTCTTTTGCGGGTGCAGTTAAAACTTGAAAACATAAGGGACTTCCATTTCTATTCGAGTTAGTGGCGGTGGTAAGTCAATGCGCTCTTTGTCATGGTTATAAGCCGTGCGCAACGGTATTTACTTGAAAATACATTGTCCACTAGACTACCGCGAAGGTAAGTCTGTGTAGGTGCATTTCCAGTTGTGTCAAAGCATTGTGTGTTACAACCACTACTTAGCTAAACAATATCACAAAGAAAACTTTTAAATAACGTGTATTGTTTTATTGTTGTTTTTTTCCTTCAATTCAAGCAGTTGCAGAGAGTTGTTCTGAAATCCCTTTACTGTGTATGCGAAATTTAAAAACTGGACCTTATTTTCAGTAGCTTTAGTGTTAGAAGTCAAAATCATTCATATAAAAATAGTATAGTCTTTACGCTCGCTCGCCATTTTGTGCTCAAGCACATCACTAGTATACTATATAGATATGTGAAGTGGCAGCGTAAGTTGAAGCATCATGGAGTGTGGGTTATAGTTCTCCTCATCTACACTCACACAGTGCACACTGCCATGTCCTTTCTCAACTGTCCAGCCATAGTAGACACAAATGGAACTTCTTCGAATGTGAGTCAACCCGTACTTCATAACAGGAGATTTAGATTTTGGATTTTATTTTCAGCATTGGTTCCATAATGGAAATATAGTGTGCTTCACTGGCAGGCATCTTCCTGTAACGATCCTTTCTATTTTTGTCCTGCTACTTTGCATTTTGTTCATTCCAGTAACAGCTGCTATATCAACTGGAAAACTACATCATTTAAATGTAAGTGTTAGGCCAACAGGTGATACCATGTAATTAATTATACCTCTGCTTGCATGTGCATGAGTTACAAAACTCATTTGTTCATTTGTCAGTCAAAACAGATCTAAAGGAATAGTGAAAACCTTTATAGGTATTGAAAGTTTACATCAAAGTGCAAGCAATTGACAATGAAGTGTCCATAATGTTCCAGAATTTAATCATTGTATTTTGTTAAATTTATATGTCCTTGCCACTAATTAAAGTTTTACTCTAAGTTCACTAACGAACACGTACACATAATCTAACCAATTGGGCTCCTAAGTGGCTTCCACTACCACTGGGTTCAAGACTGATTTTTGTTGCTGTTGCTTTTGTTGTTGTTGTTGTTGTTGTTGTTGTTGTTGTTGTGGAAAAGTGTAGAAAAGCTGATTCATTGTTTCAGCACCGAAAGTGATAGCTAGCTAGCTTTTGAAGTGCACATAGCTAGCAACATACCTGGTCCAGTAGTCAAGGTATCTTGTGATTTTTATGCATTCAAAGCTCTGAAAGTTTGCACAGCTGATCCCTATTGGCGAGCGAGCGAAGCAAACAAGCACTTACAGGGGTAACACAATTGAAAATCGGGGATGTTTGTGTGTTTATATATATATGTTTAACCGTACATACGTCATTGTATTTTTGTGTTTGCTTGGTGGTTGACCCGTCCCCATACTCCCTAAACAGAATCAGTTATTTTATTGATCTTTACCTATATCATCAATTGTTGACCCATATATCTGATTTTATGTGGATGCAGTTATGTTTTACAAACGTATGAGTTCATTTTTATTCTAATTAGCAACAGTGGTAAGTTATCTTGGCTAACGCACTGTTTGTCATAGTTTTAGCCCTAGCAACAGTTTTGTTCTTACTTGAAAATCCATTGTCCAACAGTCAAAGTCACAAAGTAAATCTTGTGTTGGTATATCCAGTGAAAGAGTGTATGTGAAAGTGCAGAGTGTTACAGCTACTGCTTAGCTAAAGAATAGTACAACTACCAAATAAACATATTAGCTGCCTGTAGTCAGCAAGTTCATTTAGGGTAAGACTATAAACTGTGCAGTAATCTCTTAGAAATGAATGTTTTATTTATTATAAGTCAAATAGTTTGCGGCGAGTGGTTACTATGGCATTGAAACCCCTTACCATACGTCATTTAAAAACTAGACCATTTTTAAGTCGCTAGAGTGCATTTTGTCAGGAACACAGGTCATTTTTAGATGAAGCTATCACTACCATAGTCAATGGTTACATCTCGCTCGCCATTTGTGCTAAAGCACATCGCTAGTTTATATGGTTGTCAATTGTGCCTTTTTAATTCAGGATCATTAATTCATTCATTCATTCATTAACTTAGTTCACTCATCTCCCACTCTTAGCATTTGTTCATTACTTTTGTAGGGATGGAAATGGACCAAGCACTTTCAGCAGCCTTTGTTACAAGGATACAAAGAGAGATTCCACTGGTGGTCTGCTATTGAACTAAGTAGAAGGGCTTTGTTTATCCTCTTAGCTATTCTGTTTCCTAGACAACAGGTATGTATCAGCTCTACTTTTTTTAACTGTAATTTTATTAATATGTTTGGAATATACTGAGCAACAGAGAGGTTTATTTCTTACATAAATAGCAAAATGATTGTGCAGAAAATTTTGGCATTAGGACAGCACTTAGCTAATTAAGTCGAGTAGGACTCAAATCTTACCAAAGAGAATAATACAATACTAAGTCATCTTTATCATACAGTAGTGGGAAAGTGTGTGTATCTAGGTATCAGAAGGCTTGAACAGAGAAAAGAAGTTTAGGATGTTTATTATAGATGGAGCCACTGAGAATTATGAGTGTAAGAATAAACACATCAGTTCGGGTTTAGAGATAAAAAAAAAATCACCCTTCAGGAAAAATTAAGCAGTAAGCATGCACTACCAAGTATGTCAGTGTTTACATCTTATTCTTATAATCTCCACAAAGTGCTCGACCTTAGTAACCCTTATAGTTAGACAAGAAATTAAAACGTCAGGTTAAATAAATTTATTGGGCTGTGTAATCAAAGAAAACTAAAATTATTTGAACTGTTATTCTTTGGTATTAGATATGCTTTGAGGTAGCTAAGTAACAGTCAGCTAGTGCAAAGCTATAGATGTAGCTTTCTCGCATGTTAATATGTAGATATGTTATGTGTCGATGTTGCTATTGTTATGCCTTCATTACTTTGTATTTTTAGGTAGCTGTACTCCTCTTTCTATGCATCGTGCTGGCTTTATTTGGATTCACTCAACCCTACAAGAACACTGTAGTCAATATCATGGAGCCAGTTGTTCTCTTGAACTGTATTCTTCTACTAAAACTAGTTTCATCGGGTGTGTTGGAGCCATATTATACTCTCTCTCAAGAAGATACCAGCAGTTCAGCAGATTCTTGCCAGTCATCAGGCAATACTGCCGTGGCCTCTTGGATCTTACTGCCATTCTACTACTTCCCAGTGCTTCTGTTCCTAATATTATTGTTTCCATACTTTAGAAGAAATCTTACAAAATTAAGGTTGGTTGTTAGCTATTATAATTCAATCTATAGAGAGATCTTTGTCAGGGATTTGTTGTTATACTTATGCTACTAAAAATGAATATTAATCCCGGGGATTGCTGCGATATTCTTATTTTATATTATTTTATTTGTTTATATTATTTAAGAAATGGCACATTAATATTGAATGAGAAGAGAGAGGCTCAACCAATGGACCATATGGAGATGTCTGGTGAATTTACAAGTAGCTATATGCCACCACATGCCGTCTCAGGCACGGAGATATATCTTCCTGAATATGAAGATGATCTGTTGCTGTCACACCAATAAAACATTCAATCGCACATTCATGTGATCATTTATGTAACTAAACATATACCAAATCATTTATGACGAAGTAAATTTTGGAGATCATTGCCGCCGTCTGACAATTGGATTGGAATAGCTATCAAAGAGAGCTTTGGAAAACTATAAAACAACTAGCCCATTGCCTAGACTGATAAACTCCGGCACAAAATATACAGTATTGTATCAATGTCTATCAAAGTGAACAGTTATACAAAATGATATCTTAGCTATGAATAAAGCCCAGGAGGTGCAACTAATTATTATGCAGCAAGAATACGATTGCTATTGAGATGACGTGAATATTAGCAGTTTTTACAGCAAATTTAGAGACCTATAATGAAATTTAACCCGACGTTTCAACTGGCCAAGTCGGCAGAACTCTATGTGATGATTTTATACTAGTTCTTACTCCAGGATTAAGTCCGAGTATTCAGAGAGTGTATAGTTGGACATCAAAACAGCATTTAAGTCGGGCATAGTGTTATAGCATACCATGGAAATATATATGTACTGAACAGGGCCTAATACCTGTTGCCACATAGGAAATACATTAAAGTAAACAAGATGTGGCTTAAGGCAATATTTCCCCATATTACCTGTGTTCATAGTTATCACGTTGGGTTATCACATCCCACCAGGTTATACAAGTGTTTACTGCACAAGAAACTTGTTACTATGGTATTCACACATGAGCAGTACATAATAAATGTATTGTTCATTGGATACTGCAGAATATCACTCGTCTGATTGGTCGTATTTATGCTCGTGCCTGTGGCACTCGTGTAAATACTAAGCCAACAGACTTGTGATATTCTCCTGTATCACTGGATCATATATATGTATGTATAAATAATATATATATATATATATATAATAATTATATATATACATGTATATAGAATACCAGGATGCCTGTAAGAAACATAACGAGAAGGTTTCAGCCATAGCTGAGCATGCTTGGGAACAGCATCAGTATAATAAATTGTAGACAAAGCCACTAAGAATTGTGAGTTGGAAGCTCTACACATACAAAGGACACCAGAAAACAATAAATTCAATAGAGACATGGGTTTGGAGCTTTCTGGATGCTGTATGTCTATGCTGCATACAAATTATCCTACAGGATATATTAAACACTCAAAATGCCCACCAATTTACCTTGCTTTTTAACTAGTTTTTTGTTAGCTACTTTTGCTCAATATTTGTGGAGTCTCTAGGCTCTTTAGAGCCTGCTCTGTTTGCATTGTCGTAACTATTAATTTGAAGTACTTGATGTAGCTAGGTGTTTCTGCTCTTCCTTCAAGTTTTCACTTCTGTTAGTTACACTCCTAACTCTCTAATGCAATCATCTTACAATATCTCTCAGTTGGAGGGCGAGACTTAAAATGAAGGTATATCTCTGTGTGTAGGTTTCTGTAAACAATGCACGTAAGCATACCATATCAATTTCTTGCAGATGTATTGTGTATGTATGTAAGTGTATATATGTATATATATGAGAGGTGACAAGTAAGTTTCAGCCACTACTTGACATGCTTGGCAGCAACTCACCCAATAAAAGTAGTAGACAGAGCCACTAAGAATCGTGAGTTGAAGATCAAGGAAGCTTTACACAGACAATCATCCAGAAAACAATAAATTCAATATAGACATAGGTTTGGAGCTTCCTCGATGCTGGTTGTCTATGTTGCTACAAGTCACCTTACTGGATATATTAAACAGTAAGAATGCCCACCAAATTATACTGTTTGTTTATAAGTGTAGTTAGTTATTGGCTGCTAAAACTGCTACTAATATATCAGCCGATACATGAATCACGAACTCTACCATTGAGATTATTAAAATGTGACATGCACATTTTTATACAGCAACTCACTGTTTAATACTGGCTGTTGACCATCAGAGAAATAACTCAGAGTAGTAGCTAATATTATTTTTATGAAGTCCCAACTTGTTTTCTTTAAAAGTTCTGACTGAACATATTTAAAAAGTGTTGTTGTTTTTAATAGCTAGCTAGGAGTTTAGTTTTAAATCGGGGAGAAGAGAAATTCTGAGATTTGGCAGAGAGAGTGGGGAATTCACAGCCAGTTAGAAAGAGAGGGGAACAGTCTGGCTATGAAACTCTGTGTGTGTGTGTGTGTGTGTGTGTGTGTGTGTGTGTGTGTGTGTGTGTGTGTGTGTGTGTGTGTGTGTGTGTGTAAAACAAAACAACCCTTTATGCCTCGCCTCACTGTACAAACTATAAACCACATACTCAAGATGCCAATGATTGATAACCACATGGTCTTGTGTTTCACATTTTAGGTTTTATGAACCCAAATTTGCATCATAAATAAAAACCATAACAATTTAAGGGTTGGCTTTCAAATCTTTTAGTGCATCTTCAACTGTTTTTCTGTCTTGACCTGAGCATTCTTTGTTGGCTCTCAAATAGTACTCAGCTGCAATGGCCACTAGAGCATTCTTACCCAATTCATGGAAACCTGGGTTCACAAAATCTATAGCTGCAATAGCTAACATGTAGGCCTGAGTGAAGAAAACAGAACTGGTGATGGGTCCTTCAACAGCAATCTGAATGGTTACCAGGCTGAACACTAAGGAACCCACAACAGCTTCAAGAACAGGTCCCTCCAAAACACCTTCTTCCTTCAGAGCCAAGATGTGTGTTTCAGTGACAGAACGAACCCAGCGAACAGCATCCACACACGGTTTTAAAAAGGTTTGCCTGCTAAATAGCCTCTTCAAAGTATCAATAAGTGATTGGAATTCAAAAGGAGCATCCGGTTCATCAGTGTCGTCCTCATTCTTTTTAAATTCTCTCTCGGCTCTTTCAGGAATTCTCATAAATTGTGCTTCTGGAACAATACGTTTGGCCTTAACCCATTCGCCATCAGCCACCATGTCTAGGCTGGAAAGAGCTGTGCAGCATTTTGTCACTTTCTCCAGCACCCTCCTGATGGGAAACATACCAGTGACAAACTCTGTCTTTTTCACAAACAGATTGAAGAAGAAAGTAAGTGCTGAGCAGTTTAGGGTGTGGATATAGCAGGGAATCTGCTTTCCAATCGGTTCAACTATATACTCCAAGCAAGTACATCCACTCAAGGACTGTTTAATGCATGAGGATATATTGCCAGCATGTGGGCACTCCAGTATCAGGTATACTTGACTTGGCATGCCACCCTTAAAAATAGCTTTGCCAATTGCATCACCTGACAGTGACATTTCAGAAGACTTGCAGTTGTATTGATTGAGTACTAATGAGAACCTCTCCACTGAAGGATCTGGTGAAACTGCAATTAAACCGTCTTCTTCTTCGCTGATTTCCAGACCAACTTGGCGATCCCACTTGTCACAAGCTCTGCCGGCGTACACAAAGACAAACAAACCGTCTTCGCCTTGGGCTTTAGAAGCTTGTTGCTTAATAGCATCGAGAACTCCTTCCCTGCAGCAGTTATTGGAAGACGACAAAATTAACTCGCTCTGAGAATCCTTTATGAAAGAAGCGTCTCGAACAAATGTTTCGTATATTTTTTCGGCATCTCGATCGGAATTTACCAACACTGGGCGCGAGGCATCTTCATCTTCAGTGCAGGAGCAAGAAGCAGTGCTACCTACCACGAGCAGTGCACTGTTAGATGAATAAACTAAAGCTTTGGGAGGCTTTTGAGCAGACGTCGCCATGTCGGATAGGAGTAGCGGAGATAGTTTCTTTGTTTATTTTTTTCCTTTCCAGTGGGTGGGCGGGAAGGCCAAAACAACTGACCGTGACAGCGAGAGAGCGAAAGCCAGAAGCCAGAGCAGAGTGATGCAAGAGCACTAGGATAGAAGCGCGCGCATATAAGCCAATCCATTTATAGAGTTAGACACGCCTACTATGTGGTTGTGTTATTGTATTCATGATGTCTTTTCTCCTACTGCAATATTACTGCTAGAGGATAGGATGCTGGGATGTGGCGGCTCGTATTGGTATTGCTATGCTCTGTGATTACTTCTAGATGCTACACGGTGGACTGTGCGGCTATCCTCCACGTGACTTCGTGTGGAATAGCTAGGAGTTGCGTTAAGTCCGACGTTGGGGCGGAGTGGACATGTTGCAATCTCCAGACTGCACTAGAACTGGTAAAACAGAACTATTGGAGCAACAGGACAGTGTCTGTGCTCATCCCTGCAGGTGAGCACGTGCTAGAGTCTCCAGTCCATGTAGGCAGCACCAGTGTGGAACTAGTTGGAGTCCAGAGTTCTGCTGCATCTCTCCCACTCACCAACATACAGTGCACATACCACATAGAGGTGGACCAGAACCAACTCTTCAACCTCAGCTATGTCTACACAGACTACAGTCTGTACTTCAACAACTCCAAGTCAGTGTCTATCTCTAACATAGCCATGAGAGGCTGTCAGTTTCCTATCAGACTAGACACCATAGGAACAGTGGAAATTACCAATAGCTCATTCCAGTAAGTTTGGCTAAATAGATTGTAATTTACTACAAGCAAACAAAACATAGTCAACGCTTTATTAGCCTTTACAGGAAACTGTACGCAACACACAAATGAGTTGGGTATTTTTGTTTTGCTTCAGCTACTAAGCTCTTAACCAGCTAAAATTCTCAAGTTTCTAGCTAGCCATAATGCAGTTCCTAACTTTCTTTAAAGATTCATCATGGTGTATTTAGATATAATGTCTCCAAGTTTAATAATCACTCCACTTAAAGATGGGAAGGCCACAAACTATTAGTATTAGATAGAAAATAGAGACAAGCCACAATTCACTCTCTTCTCCTCTTATTTCTGCTGAATACTATTAATTGATATAATTGTATGTCTTCATTCTTTTCCTTTGCTTTCTTTCACATTTTCCTCTCTTTTTTTTTCTTTTCTTTTTGCTGCTTTTTTCCTTCTTTTCTGGCTTTTTTGTGCCAGCACAGCAGAACAAGGACAGAGAATTTAGAAATGTTAGTGCCTACCAATGTATGATATACAATGGTTGCCTAATATGATCTGCAGTCAGTCAAGGTATATTGTATTAACTCACTTGCTCAGTGCCTACCAATGTACATGATATACAATGGTTGCCTAATATGATCTGCAGTCAGTCAAGGTATATTGTATTAACTCACTTGCTCAGTGCCTACCAATGTATGATATACAATGGTTGCCTAATATGATCTGCAGTCAGTCAAGGTATATTGTATTAACTCACTTGCTCAGTGCCTACCAATGTACATGATATACAATGGTTGCCTAATATGATCTGCAGTCAGTCAAGGTATATTGTATTAACTCACTTGCTCAGTGCCTACTAATGTACATGATATACAATGGTTGCCTAATATGATCTGCAGTCAGTCAAGGTATATTGTATTAACTCACTTGCTGTTACAACTTCATTTGTCTGCAGTTTTTTACCAAAAATACAAAGTGAAAAGGCACTAAATCATGTTTGTATATCTTTACAGATTGTTCACAGAGGCAGTATTTGATATCTTCAACTCCGTAGATATCACCATAATGAGCAGCATCTTCTTCAACAACAGTGGCACGGGTATTTCTAGAAAAGCATTTAGAGGCAACACTGGAGCAGTATCCATAGGATTCAATAACATAGAGTTGGACCAACAGGAAGGAGGCCAGCCTCAAATATCAGTCTCCAACTGCAACTTCACCAGAAACCGTGCTACTGCAATTGCCTTAGTTCGTTCTACCGATGCCGTGTTCACCAATAACATATTTTCAGGCCGAGGCGGTGGTCTTGGAATTTTTATCGATGACTCTCGCTACAACATCACCGCCTTTATATATGATAACGTGTTTGTCAGCAACTACGGTAGATCATATGGCGGTGGTCTATTTATAGTCATTTTTGGGGAAGACACTCAAAATGTGTTCTTGGTGAAAAGAAATGAGTTTAAAGATAACTTGGCAGAGCTTGGAGCAGGAGGACTTCTCATGACGTTCAACTCGGCTGGTTTCACTGAAGCTCCACACACTACCATTGTATCAGAGTGTTCGTTTATTGGAAACTCTGGAAGGTCTGGAGGAGGAATTCTGACAAGCATAGCCAGCCAGAGAGGTGAGTTTTGCAGTCAGTCAGTTGGGAAAAGTGATGGCTACATGTCCTTTAATCAGCAATAGTAAATTTAGGTTGAATTGACAGTTACTTTCTAATTAGACCAAAACATACTTTCAATGTGTTGAAAGAAGAGAATTATCCTAAAATAGGTCACAAAAACAAACAAGGGGGTCTTAATTTAAGCATATGTATTATATATATACATTATATATAAAGTATTTAGATATTTCTATTTTTTCTATTTTGTTATTAATTTAGTTTCTAGTGTGTTCATTCTGGAGAGGAGTAATTTCACAGGACACAGAGGATTGGGGGTTGACACTGATATTGGGTCGGCTTATGCAATGTGGCTTGTTGATCTGAGAGATAGGGGCCTCTTGCGCACAGCTTTCACCATCTCAGACTGGTTAGTAAACCATAGGAATGGGGACATGGACCTACATGTATTTGTAATTGATAGAGTTCAAAATCAAAAATTAAAAATGGTCACAAGTCACTTATCTGTGTTAAAAATGTTTATTCGGCCATTTTCAAGTGCTAAAAGTATGGGCCAATGAGAGAAGTTCATTTTATTCTGCTTTCTAAACTGCATTGACCATTTGTATATCAATTATTTTTGTAAATAATCAACATTAATAAGTGATCAAATAATTATTTGGAGTGTGTAACTACAAGACTTGTAATAAAGGAATGACCTCACCATTACCATCAGCTGTAGCTTACACATAAGATTTGTCTGTCATCAGTCAGTCTCTTTGTGTGGCAGTCAATATATCTGCAAAAGTTATAGCTTGTTAGCTCTGTTTGTTTGGGTTGACTTATAGCATCTTTGAAGACAATTCGGGAGTTAATGGAGTAGTGAGTCTGGGATATGCACCTTTTGAATTTCTCGGAAGAAACCTCTTCACACGCAATGAAGGAACAAGTTCACTGAGAGTAAGTTTACTATCTCATCTCGTTTATTATTATTTGTTGTTTTTATTAAGTTATTTAATGCATTGAATGAATAACCATGTCTGAATATGTACATCTATATAATAATACGCTTGTGTGTCAGTAACGACGACAACAACCGATGACCGACGGTGTGTGTATTCATGAATAGTTCATAAGCTTTAGGCTGATTGGTAAGGCTTCGTCAGCTCACGGTAGATAAAGTGTCGTCACTTTCAGTAGAAATTACTGGTTAATTCTAAAAAGTGGGTGCAATATAGTCCGGCGTAGCCAGACCCGTTACCGAACCGCTACGCTGGGAATGGGTCTGGGGACATGGCCATACCAAATTTGTTTTGCTGCACATATATTGCGGCGGTCAATTACAGTTAGCAAATTACCGGGAATAGCCCTTCCTCAGCCACAAATAGAAATTCCTGTGCGTGTCAGCCACCCTTTCCAATGCTAGGTTAGCAATCATGGCTAATTTGCGGTAGAAATTCAGGTACAAAGGAGGTGGGGCACTCACCACTTCCACATTCCTCCAGAACAAATTTGGTACGGCCATGTCCCCAGACCCTCCACGCGCTTTGCGCGCTACGTGGGTCTGGCTACGCCAGACTAGGTGCAATACACAAAGGAAGGCAGTGTAGGTTTAAAAAAGGAGGCGAATGTACGAAAGAGAAAGTAAAAGGCGATTAATCGTAGCTAAAAAGCGGGTGGAATCGGCAGGTAAGGCCGCGTAGGTTTAAAATGGAAGGGAAGAGAAGGCAAAAAGGTGAGCGATTAATTGTAACTAAGAAGCGGGTGGAATCCACGAGTTGTTTCCAAAAGGAAGGCAAAAGTACGAAATAGAAGACAAAAGTTTCTCAAAGTAGGACAGAAATTAAGAAGCAGGAGAGATAGGAAAAGGGGACTCCGTGACTCAGAAGAGGAGCTGAAGAAAGGAGAGGTGGAGTATAAGAAAAGCTCAGATAGTTCAGAAAAAAGAGAGCAGGAAAGGGAAACTTATGTAACCTTAACCAATGGTAGAGAATGGTAACTGAGCAAGATCACTTGTGCTACTGCATTCTTAATTTGCAATACGTCAAGCACCACAGTGGCGGGTACTTGCTAGTATATATTATTGTTACAATTATCAAGTTCTGACCTTTCATAAACGCTAGATTGAAACTTTCTCACTTAAAGGGGTCTGGAAGAAAAAAAACAAAGGAAAAATGTGAAAAAATCTTAGTTGTCGCCAGGGATTCAAACCCAGGGCCACTGGCTTTAGCCACCAGTGTTCTAACCACTGAGCTACAACAACCCTCGACTTCCAAGACCTTCATATTTTTCCTTTATACATAATTGGTGGTCTGTTGAGTACGAGACTGCAGCAAGCAGTACTACTCAACAGTATAAAGGAAAAATGTGAAGGTCTTGGAAGCCGAGGGTTGTCGTAGCTCAGTGGTTAGAGCACTGGTGGCTAAAGCCAGTGGCCCTGGGTTCGAATCCCCGGCGACAACTAAGGTTTTTTCACATTTTTCCTCCGGACCCCTTTAAGTGAGAAAGTTTCAATCTATATTATTGTTCATTAGTTTAGCCATTGAGTTGGTCACATTTGATTTTCATTAGTAATCAAATTACAATTAAGTGCAATATTGTTACATTCATTCCTTTTATCAAAAACCTTCGCTTTATTGCTCAATATTATTGCATTAGATAATTGGAACTTTAGTAGAAGTGTATGGAAGTATTGAGTTTTATGACAACAAGGTTGCTGACTTGGCAGCACTGGAGCTCTTGTCTTCATCACAGATGAGACTGCACAGTGGAGCTCACATGGAGTTTCAGAGGAATATTGGAAGGTGATTAAATGTGATCTGAATCCGTCTATGATTATTAATTGTTGCAATAATTACTACAACTCATTCAGCCTTCAAATTTCTATCTTTCTGGTCATTTCTACAGAAAGACCATATGAATTTTTAACCTAATCAAAGCCTAAAGACTGGATGATATATACGTTATATATGTATAATTTCCATTAACATTTTATTTTACTTAAAATTATTATCAGCCTGATACAGTGATGGTTACAGGTCCTATAATATATGAAAATGCTGTTGTATGCACTAAATGGTTTAACTGTTTGTAACTTGCCAGAATTTATTGTTTTTTAAAAAGCAAGCAGTTAATATGATAAATAATTCTCAGTTGTAATAAGCCAAGGTTACTTTTTTACTGAGTCAGAACAAGTGATATTTCTATTATAGAATGACTCACCCTCCTACAAGGAAAAATATATTATGTCAGTATTTCATGTAGTGACTCTTTTTAACATTTAGATTTGGAGCTAGCATTTTGACTAGTTATGGGATATCACTGCGTGCATTGTCAGCAATTACCTTCAACCCTCAATGTTTCATATTGTATGAAGACAGTAATGTCCCTCCTTCTGACTGGTCCAATGTAAGTCATTAATCAAGCTAATGGGTTACTTGTTGATGTGATGGTTCAGTTTTATTTCTCTGTTTCTTAAGGTGTCAGTGGTGTTCCGTGAGAACGAAGCTGTATTGAGTTCTTCCGTGTATGGCTCCACCTTTAAAGAGTGCACATGGTCTTCTTTGCGAACTCCCTTCTTCAATCCACATTCTATTCTCGAATGGCCGTTGTGGGATCAAGGGTAAATTGCAAGGAGACAAAATGTTTTGTATTAATCATTTTCCGATGTCTCTTATTTAGAAATGACAGTAAGAACACTGGATATGAAGATGTTTTTGCTCCTGATCATCATATTGGTACTGTGGCTGTAGCTCTTCAGACACTAACATCAGTAAGAGATTGTAATTAAACAGTATTTGCAATCAACTGGCATTCAATTGGTTCCAAAAATATATACTAAATTCCTCTCCTTTCCTGCTATGACTTTTATTACTTATTTTAAGCTGTGTTCCTTTGTAGGTGACTGCTTGGCCTGGGTACTTATTTAAGTTAAACGTCACTGGCACAGATGAATTTTTCAAAAGTACAGCAGCAGTTACAAGATTTGACTTCATGGCAAATGTAAGTCATTTTGTACACCTATAGTTAGGTAGTTATTACAGCTTTGAACTTGTAACGCACTTTCTTAACGAGAAGCCTGATGACAATCTGGTAACCTTTACCACCACTGAAAACTTGTTTGTATGTTCTATTTTGTGATATAATAGTGCCTGCAACATTAGGAAAACAATATTGTACAACAGTAGGGACTAACTAATTTTAACAATTAACATCACATCCTTTGTTGTTGTTGTTTTATTTTTGTTTTGTTTGTTTTGTTTTTTTTGTTTTGTTTTCACTAATGAATACATCAATCACTGAGGAACATTCTATGTAGCAAATGAATTTATTTATTTATATGTCATAGCTACAAGAAGTTGCAAGTTATGACGAAGTATCACACCTCGTTGTGTTTTGTTTCTTTTTTAGACTGTACGTGCATCCATCATGCCACAAGTAGTCATAATCGAGGCAGGAGGATCTGATTCTACCCTGCAGACTGAATTCTCTCTTCAATACTCTGTGTCAAACAGCAGTGCAGTGCTCATAAACAGTACAGTGGGAAAAGTTACAGTTAATATACCATTAGAGAGCTCTGAGGTTAGTAAGAATAAACACATCCCTTTTAGAAGTGAATATTTCATACCCCACAATGCAGGTTTCCTCGAGCACCTTTGAAGTGTACTCTGACATTTGTCCCGGTGGGTACGGAATAAAAAATGTGTCTACCCTGGGGGTAAAATGCTATTGTTTGGATCAAACAATTGATAAGATAGTCCATTGTGAGGATGACCAGGAATCCATCATTGTACAAGTAAGTGGAAGAATAAGTGAGGATTCTTCTTCTTGCTGAAAAAGAGGAAGTGTTCACAATGGTGGTGTAGGTTGAAAAACTGTGTGAACTCATTATTGGGCAAATCACAATGGCTTTCTGACCTAACTGACCGTTGTAAAAGTGACTGAGGCAGACCTGAAGTACTGAACTTGTGTATGATTCTGTTGTTTATGATAAAAAGACAGCCTATCTAGTTTTAAAGCAGCTGATGTACTTTGCTAGAAAAGTACTTTGGATTGGGGGAGAGAAGAAGGAGGGGGTTGGGGGTGATGAATAGACTAAATAATTCTACATTTTATTTATTTTCTATTTAGGATGGATATTGGGTGTCAACAACAGTTTCCATGGAAACCCACAATCATGTGATGCATTTCTACACTTGTCCAGCAGGTTATTGTCGCTGTGTGCAAGATAGCAGTGTGGGGATCAACAACTGTGTATACCTTTATGTCAACAGTGATCCAGATGCACAATGCAGCTGCAATAGACATGGTTGGTAACCTTGCCGTATTTCAATGGACTTTAGTCTCATTAAATTGACACAAATAAATAGTCACAAAAAGTGCACAAAACAGTATGTAGCATTGAAGCACCATGTCAGTGAGGTGTTTGTGATATGGTTAAAACAATATTATATTTTTATCATCAAGTGTAAGTTAGCAACAACTTAATAATAATAATAATAATAATAATAATAATAATTTTATAGTAGTGCTATTCTCTGCTGTAGTCACATTCTGTGATGATGTAATGCATGACAACCATTAAAGTCTTGAGATAAAAATGGTTACCGTGAGGTGCAGTCTTTAGCAAAATATCTTTCTATTCTTATGGCCTTGATCATTTTTGCAAACTTTTATGCAATTATGACAATTCAAGGTTCTTTCAATCCTACTGTCAGACGTAATTGAGTTGAACAGTTTTTGTTTTGTTTACTGGTTGTTTTTTGTTTGTTTGTTTATTTTTTGTTTTTTTTATTGTCAGGGTAATTTATGTATTCTTACCGACTTTCAGAGCAATCTTGTATTATAAGTTTCAGATCATGAAATTCATACAATTATATTTTAATGCCCTAGGTGTTTTATGTGGCTCCTGTGAAGGTCAAGGGGTCAGTGCACTCAGCGATATGTGTGTCAGTTGTGCTAATAGAAACATATTTCTCATTCCTCTACTGAGTAAGTTTTAGATAAAAGTTTTTTTTGTTGTTGTTTCTGTTGTTGTTGTTTTTTCTGACACTGAACTCTTGACATACTTTGAAATTTTGGGAATGAGATATTGAAGGTGAAGAAGAACTATGTGTAAATATTTTTCTAGTGCAATTAACATGTTTACTATGGCAAGCATTTGTGTATACATAATTCACTTGCTAGCACTCGGTGATATGTCTTGGAAGTCGCTGTTTTAAAAATTTACTCTTTCAATATCTCAGAATGAAATGAAAATAACCCGAAATCTTCAAAACCTGTCTTTGTCAGATTGTATTTGGATCAACATCTATCTTACTACATACTGTTATTATTCTAGTTGTGGTACAAATAGCACTGTATGTATCAACATCTATCTTACTACATACTGTTATTATTCTAGTTGTGGTACAGATAGCACTGTATGTATCAACATCTATCTTACTACATACTGTTATTATTCTAGTTGTGGTGCAGATAGCACTGTATGTATCAACATCTATCTTACTACATACTGTTATTATTCTAGTTGTGGTGCAGATAGCACTGTATGTATCAACATCTATCTTACTACATACTGTTATTATTCTAGTTGTGGTACAGATAGCACTGTATGTATCAACATCTATCTTACTACATACTGTTATTATTCTAGTTGTGGTACAGATAGCACTGTATGTATCAACATCTATCTTACTACATACTGTTATTATTCTAGTTGTGGTACAGATAGCACTGTATGTATCAACATCTATCTTACTACATACTGTTATTATTCTAGTTGTGGTACAGATAGCACTGTATGTATCAACATCTATCTTACTACATACTGTTATTATTCTAGTTGTGGTACAGATAGCACTGTATGTATCAACATCTATCTTACTACATACTGTTATTATTCTAGTTGTGGTACAGATAGCACTGTATGTAGTTATAGTGCTGGCAGACAAGCAGCTAATCCCCTCACTTTATCCACTAACTTTCTATGTCCAAGTAAGTGAAATGCTCACCCATTGAGATGAACCTGCATGATTCACATCACTTTACCGACATTCTGTTTAGGTTATTCCATTCACAGGATCTTACTTCCATGAAAGTTTTCAAACTGCTGGACAAGTTGTAAGTGCCAGCCATCAAAAGATCAAACCATCTGTCCTCTAGCTATTGAATAGGTCAAAATAATCTCTCTAAAGAGTAATGTCAGTTTTCTTTTTTGGAATAATTTGTTTGTTTGCATAGTTGCCAACTTTTCTAATTATAGTTCCAGGACACTAAGCCACACCCCAGACCACACCCAAAATCACAAAAATTATAAAAAAGCAATGATAGAATGATAGTTTAAAAGTATATATATATTAATGTAATATTCTGCAGCCCACGACAATGGGTAGTGGTCGTCGAAGTCTGCGCAGTCACTTTCTTCAGATCGAATCGATATACATGTATTCATAAAAAAAAAGCAATTCTAGAATCAAATAAACACTCCAAATTTTAGAAGAGTGGAAGCATTCGGTAGTTTGGCAGATCATGCGTAGTAAACAGATACAAAGTTTATCATTTCCAGGACAAACAATAGAAAGAGTACAATTCCGTTGCGGGACAGTGACTAAGTGATAAATCCGGGGCTATCCCGGAGCTTTCGGGACAGTTGGCAAACTATGTGTTTGTTTGTTTGTTTACTTCCTGTGCATGCTGTTACTTGTTGCAGCTTCGTTTTCTGGGTAGCTCAATGAGCTTCTACTTTCCATATGATTTTTGCCTCTACAACAATATGGATCCTTTTATCTCTTATGTGCTGCGATATCTTCCCTTGTTTGTTGCCATAGTAGTTCTACCATTTACCATCATTATAAGGTATTTCAAAAAAATTGTTCATTTATTTATTTATTTATTTTTGAGTTATTTTGTTGATCAGAAAAATGAAGTGGCAGCGTAAGTTGAAGTATCATGGAGTGTGGGTTATAGTTCTCCTCATCTACACTCACACAGTGCACACTGCCATGTCCTTTCTCAACTGTCCAGCCATAACTGACACTAGTGGAGACACATTATCAGTGAGTGCATCTGAATTCTGTGTTGTGAGCACAGATGGTGGGTGAGCCAACCTAGCTAGCTGTATTTCCCACAAATGGTGGGTGAGCCAACCTAGCTAGCTGTATTTCCCACAAATGGTGGGTGAGCCAACCTAGCTAGCTGTATTTCCAGCAACAACAACAACTATAATAATTATTTCAGCCAAAAATGACTGAATCAACAACAACTATATTTAGAACTTAAATGTTGACTTTTACTATTACCTGAGATCTGTTAGCAAAACTGCATTATACTACCTTGCATTTGTATTAATTAAGCAGAAGAGTTAGTGCTACATGAAGTATCAGTAGCTATGAACAGCAAACCCTCAGCTACCAAAATGAACGGAGTTTTGAAATTACTCTGGTAAAGGGTCTCTAATGTCATAGTAACCAGTCATAGGCTTATTGTGACTTGAAAAAGAAAAGATTATTTTCTATGAAGTAATAGCTTTTAGCTAAAGAAGAAGCTGAGGGGTAGTTTCTACCTGTTCTGTTCAATTAAAGTATTATTATGTGGCTATCAATTTCTTATATATCCAAAAGCTTACCCGGCAACTTACTTCCTTTCCTTGTAGAGGTGGTTTCCCAATGGAGACATGATCTGTTTCTCTGGCAGACATCTTCCTGTGGCCATGCTATCAATCTTTGTACTACTTCTGTCAGTATTGTTCATTCCTATGGTGGCTGCCATAGCTTCAGGAAAACTCCCCTCTGTGATTGTAAGACAGACAGCACATGGTCATGTGATTGTGGAGTATATTAGCATCATTTGAATCACTCATTCCCAATCTCACTCACACTGTCACATGGCACCACACACACTCACAATAAACTAATACATACACACATATACTAATTATGACTAACTTTTGAATGTTGTAGGGATGGGAATGGACCAAGAATTATCAAGTTTCCTTCAAAGAAGGCTTTAAGGAGAACTACCAATGGTGGGCAGCAGTAGAACTAAGCAGGCGCTTGTTGTTCATTCTCTTAACAATTCTCTTTCCTAGAAGTCAGGTATGCTGTGATACTTCCAAATAGTGTTGCACCAGGAGTCAGATCAGATGGTGCTAATGATATTTTCCTTTTTTTCCTATTAGGAATCAGTTGTTGTTTTATTTACACAATTGTGACAACTGATACACTTTTTAATTTTGCAGCACATGACTGCTATGGTTTGTGAGGTCAATTGTTGTTGTTGTTTTCCCTCTCCTGCTTTTTTTTCTTTTTCTCCCTCTCCATTATCCTTCATTTACACTCGTACTTTTATTATACTCTCACTTTTATTCCCTTAATTATTTTGCTGTTTTGTGTTGTTTTGTGGGTTGTTTTGTTTTCATTACCCCCCCCCCCCCCCCCCCCCTTCCAAGTTTATTTCTTTTTCCCCAATGAAATGAAATCAAATTGAAGTGGTTTAGAATGTGACTGCTACAACTAGTCCAAGTGCTCCATGCTCAATAGAACTCTTGTATGCTACACTGAGTAATTACTCACCATGGTGGTCCTATCTTTATACTAAAGGTATCAAAACTTCAAACTTGACTTGGTACTAAACAGTTAAATTATTAGTGGAGCACTCACAGTTTCTGATTATGCTACATGGGCATTTCTAACAGATCGGCTATCAGCATATATTTATAAAATTTTCGACTATTGGAAAATTGGCTCCATATCAGTTCAGCACTACTTGCAAAATTGAATTAAAAATTTGATTTGGAGTTCTTAGCTCTAAAGTTGGCACATATATAACTTATATTTGCTATTAGCTATAATTAATATTATATGTATTATATGTATTGTAATGAAGGTTGCTGTACTTCTGCTAATGTGTATTGTATTGACTTTGTATGGATTCCATCGACCTTACAAGGACACTTTAACCAATGTACTAGAACTTCTAGTAGACCTCAACTCCATTTTTCTTCTCATCTTGATATCTTCAAACATTCTAGAACCATATTATTCCTTGCCTACCAAGAGTACCTATTCTAGTATGGATTGTACAGCAGCTGCTGGAATAGCAGCTGCCACCTGGGTGATATTGCCAGTGTACTACTTCTCTCCTCTCCTATTACTGATACTGTTCTCTATAAAAGTGTGGAGAATTGCTAGGTATGTTTGTAGTTATGTGCAACAATCTATACATTGAATATAGTTATTAATCACACGTGAAGATTAGAGTGGACTTAGCAAACTCCCCCCTGCCCCAATTATCATTTCATTTCCACCCCTCTGTATTGCCAGCACCTACCAGGCTGATGATGATAAGTGGTATTCATTAGCTGGCTGCTGGACTAACACTTGCTTTTACTTAACAGTAAGGTGTTAAAATCTCCAGCTTTCCAAAATTGTGCACCTCTCATATTAAAGACAACCTTCTTTGAAGAGTTATTGTGAATTCAAAGGACCCAGAGTGTATTAGGTAAAGGGTTTCCAAAGTCTAGTGGTGAGGAGGGGAAAAAAGTTATTGTTCCATGCAAACAGTACTTAGCTAAATACAATACTCATTGAAATTTCTAGTAGTACTGAATGTGACATAACCAAGTCACTACTTAATCGCCAGGAGCTACAAGTTAATTATGAATTACCATATTTTTTCTTACATATACAGGTATGCTATTTGGAGACGAGTTAGGAAGATCAAGTTAAGAACTAAAAAGGTACATCAAGTAGACCTAGCACCATTGAATTCTGTGAACTATGTCACTCTCAATGAAGCAAAAGTTACTAAAAATGAATTGGTACTTTCTGAAATATTTCAACAGGAAGAATTTTAAATCTACCACATACATACATACATACCTGCAACTCATTCAGTTCATCAGTGGATAAAATTTATGGTATATATTTTTTTTATATCAACAGAAAGTAGTCATTGTTAAAGTAACTGCAATTTATTAATTTTAATTGAATAATATCATTTAGCTTTTCAATATGCTAACAATTATAAAATTTATAATACTGAGAATAATCATGCTGGAAATGGAAAACAAACTGTGCCCCAGATTTGTAATAGATAGCAAATCATATTTTAAGTGTGTGTGTGTGTGTGTGTGGAACAATTGGCATCACGCACATGACTATGGGGTCAGGTGATTGAAGGCTAACCCCTGACCAACCACTACTAATAATAAAATCAATTGAGTAAACAAAAAGGATGTGGGTGATAAAGAAATTTACAAGCATTGGGATCGAAAAGATATATTTGAAAAAATTCAAACCCTAGAACAGACCATCACACACTAAAATACTACACTTATATGAATTAAAGACATAGTTTAAAGCAGTACACTAAAATCACAGCATGGCTGTAGCTACAGTATAACAGAGAATGCTGCGGTAATACCTGTATTAGTGCACTAACTATACACCAACACAAGTCAGCTATAGAAATGCTGTCAACAAAAACTTCTTCATTACATTTCACATAACAATTGAAAGACTGAATAGCTGATGGAAACAAAAAGTGAAATGAAAATTAAAAAATATTTAAGGTAAGTCAGGAAGGTCCACAGCTGCCACTGGCGTTCTCCAGTAATTGAAGTTGCTGAACTCTTCCTTCATTTCCTCATTGTCACATACACTAGCTGAATGTGACACATGACCTTGTCGTAGCCTCAGGGGAGGAAACTGTCCATCCACTAGGTCCACGAGGTATGTGTAGCTATACAACATTAAAAAAGAAAGGGGAAAAAAAGGTTCCTCACAAGGTTTTCTATCAGAGAAAGCCAAGCTAATCTTTACCTGGACTGAAAAGTGACAGACAACTCATGCTTCAAGATACCCTGGAAGGAGATCAAGGACAAGGATGGATGGAGTGGGAGAGGAGAGGGGATGTGGGAGAGGAGAGGAGAGGGGATGGGGATGTGGGAGAGGAGAGGGGGAGGCGTGGGGAGGATTTCGAGGGGAGGTGGGAGAGGAGAGGGGATGGGGGAGAAGGAGAGGAGAGGGGAGGGGGGAGAGGAGAGCGGGGATGGGGAGAGGAGAGGAGGAGAGGGGGGATGTGGAGAGGACGACGGGGATGGGGGAGGGAGAGGGGGATGGGAGAGAGAGGAGATGGGGAGAGGAGAGGGGATGGGGAGAGGGGATGGGGAGAGGAGAGGAGATGGGGAGAGGAGAGGGGATGGGGAGAGGGGATGGGGAGAGGAGAGGGATGGGGAGAGGAGAGGGGATGGGGAGAAGAGAGGGGGTGTGGGAGAGGAGAGGGGATGGGAATAATAATAATAATAATGTGAACTTCAAGTTTGTTTGTATCAGTGTGTGTCTGTGTTGCCTTTGTGTTCGTGTATGCATTTTGTGCATATATGAATGTGTGCAATGTACTTGTGGTGGGTGGGTGTCTGCAAGTGTGTGCACATGTGTGTGTGTGTGTGTGTGTGTGTGTGTGTGTAAAGTACCTTGTGATTGACAGTGAAGATCCTGGACTCTGGTATACCCACATTAATGTAAGACTTCACATCCTACACAGACAGACAGACACATACAGAACTGTACTAGTCTGTCACGTAGTAGACTTACTCCGTGCCTATTTCCAAAGCCTGCATGTAATGGACTGAATTCAAGTGGGAAGATAGATCTGATCTGTTTCAAACAGTGGATCTTAAATTCCTCCGGTCTTCTTTCTATCACTTCCCTACAGAACAACACAATACCCTATCATGATAAGATTAGCCCTCGGGGGCTTCTTACTTTCTGAAGGCCTTGTACATAGAAAAAGGGAAGAGAAAGAGTGGACCATCCGGAAGACATGACGAGCCTCGTCGAACCTTCCTCAAAAACTCCTTAGTGTAGCCCGCCTGGCCAATGGCACGGGCAGACAAATAAGCAATCTTGTAGCCATTCTTGGAGATAGCATTGAACAACTCCACCTACAATCACAGATTATTATGGATATTGATTCTTGTGTGAGCCCAGCAGCAAACTGACTCACCACTCCATTCTGTGTCCAGTCCATACCCAAGAATGGCAGCACTTGTCCTGCCAAATCTGACCTACACAGAATCACATGTACATACACACAAAAAATCATACACACAAAGAGTACTACCACTTGCCATCCAGTGTTCTAGTGAATTGTAGGTATCTAGAATGTAGCTAGTCACATGCGAGCAATCTGATTGGTCCGTTATATGAATCTATTCAAGTAGAATCATGCTTTGTGGCATTTAGAAATTGAATAAATTGAACATTTGTTATCAGGGATTCATACAGGATTTTTAGCTAGGGGGGGATTTGTCCAGTCGCAAAAAACCAGTTCATCTACATAATATGGTCAAGTCATGACCGTGAGACTGTGAAACAGATTTCAGATGAAAACTTCGACAAACTATATAATAGTTAGGTGCTCCCTCCAAGACCATTTTTAGGGTCTTGGAGGTATTAGGCGTTTACATCCCGAGCGTAGCGAGGGTGCTACTTAAGGCCTGAGGGACCCTAAAAACAGTAGTTCACGACGGTTGTACAGCGCCTAACTAATTTAGAATGTAGCGACTGCTCTTTAACAACACAATAGGAGGGACTCTAAGCACAATCAGAGGGACACTAATTGATCCTGCCCTCAAAACGGGGAGACTAAGTTTATAGTGGGTCCTCTCTGGAGGACCTAAGCAATATAAAGTCCCTCTGTCATTATACAAAAACTACAGCATCTATGCTTTAATATAAATTGGTATTGAAGGACCAGAACTAGATAAATGTTGACTTTGAAGAATGTAACTAATCTGTAAGGCTATTTTATACTGATCATTATATTTTTCTGAAGAATTCAGTTGGGGGAAAAATTTTAGGGGGGGAAACAAAATTTAGGGGGGGGGGGATCCCAGGGCTCCCATAGTCTGTATGAAACCCTGGTTATTATGCTCCAGGTTTTACCGTCACAAAGTTTTGTTTGCTTGTTTCTTGATGTTTTAGCCGTTGCTGCATTCTAATACAGTTAGATGAGGATATTATGAATAGGCAACGTTTAAAACCCTTGGCCTCTAGTAGCATCACCGCTACACTCGGACGCCACAGCTCGGGTCTCAGATTCCGAACGCAGCAGATTCACAGTATCCAAATCTAACTATTATGTATATGTAAAAAGAGGCCATCTGTAGACATACGTAGTAGTAAGACGTTATCATCGCCTCAAGCTACGACATTTCCATCCATCCACAACACAAGCAGCACCACTGAAAACAGAGCAAGGCAAACCTAATGCTAAGAATGGCTACTCAATCTCGAATCCTTTGAGCCAGCCAAAATTATATTTCATGTATGCGAGTTCTGCTGTATAATTTCGCTACTACTTCTGGCAGTAGCAGCTAGCTGACAAACTGTACTGCATCAACTCCTCACTGAAACCAGTTAGCTAGGCTGGCCCACTCACCATCACCAGCTGTTATACATCGCACATCATAACATTTCACATCCAGCCACTCTCATTCCAATCCCTCTCGCCAGTCTCATTCCAATCCCTCTCGCCCGTCTCATTCCAGCCCC